>OHAU01002485.1_pt1 | contig 17355 bp, 9 predicted proteins | sample 1577181 | NCBI WGS metagenome assembly OHAU01 (sample SAMEA3541472, study PRJEB24748) | human gut metagenome | biome: human gut; feature: human-associated habitat; material: faeces | place: China | collected 2012 | reverse complement strand
TTTTCTAAGATTAACAGCATTACTAGCTCTAGCTGCCATCATATAAGAAAAACCAAGTAAATCAGTGGGATAATTCATGGGATATGCTTGAAGCAAAAAATATAAAGTTTTAAATATCAACCTAGTAACTCCGATAGGAGAATCCCAGGCGGATCACTGAGAACAAAAGAAAATTCAATCAAACCCCTGATAATCAAGCATTATCAGGGATTTCTTTTTTCTGGTAGGTGGCAGAAAATAGCCGTTTCAAGCATATTATCGGTGGATAAAATCAAAATTAAGACTTGCAGCAATCTGATTTTCAAAATATTACAAAAAACAACAACAGTACCTTTTAGGTATTTTCCAATCTCACCGGAACTCTAAACAAATTGCACGAAAATCAACAAAAAGATTTCAGTATCCATAAAGGAAATAGAGAAACTGATCTCCGAAAAGGAAACAGTAGTGGAATATCCTCTTTTCAGTCCGGACAAATAGCAGTTCTTATAGACGAACTTTACCACAACTTATGTGATAGACCTCAGCCTACGGAGAAAATACCGCAAAGAATAACAAATGTGAAGGAGGAGTTGAGACAGCCTATTCAAGAACCGGACAATCGGCTACATCTGTATTCCAAAGGAGTAAGTCCGAACTTTCGCTTGAAAGCAGTAGAGAAATGAGCATGATATTCATAACCGACACACGCCCCAATCTCCTGTATCGTCTTACTGCTGTCCAATAGATAGCGACAAGCCATCTTCATGCGATACTCAAAGATGTGACCAAATACGGTTGTACCAAATACTGTCTTAAATCCTCGCTTAAGCGTACATTCATTGGTACCCACCCGCAATGCCAGCTGGTGAAGTGACGGAGGATTTAGATATTCCTGCTCAATAATGGCCCTAGCATGATGAATTTTATCACATGTTATCCCGATAGTACATGAGCAATGAAGATAATTTTCTTCTTCCTGCCCGGCCAAAAAAAGTGAAAGGATCTCCCGTATCTTAGCATCTGCATACATAGATGCCATATTGCCATTGAGTTGTGAAAGTCTGATATCGTGCAACGCTTTATAAACACCCGGACCAAATGGACGATTTTTCCGGTACGCCCTGTACTGACCATCACAAAGGACGGTTTCAAAATCTTTACCACCCAGCAAATCGGGATAGTGTATGGCAAGTTCACGGAGATAATCATGTGACAGCATGATTTCCATCATATGGAATGGCGTGTTTTTAGGAAAGTGAACACAAGAGTCTACCCCGTCACATTTTAACAAATTGGCATCTCCTTTATTCCACTCCTCACTTCGGATTACAGAGTTATAACAACAGGTAGCATGCCCTGCAAAAGTGGCACAAAACCAAACGGCATGATAGTCGTCAGCCCGAGTATATATTTTAATAGGTTCTTCACTGGATATATGTTGATCCATAATCGAAAACAACGGAGTAGATATCTCTTCAAATGTCGCTTTCAAATACGTATTGTCAATCCGGTAGTTATTTTTTTCCGTCCGTTTTCCTTTTACGATGTTCGGCATGGGCCATTCCAACACCATTTCACACAAATCATGTTTCATTAACCGAGTAACCATCATTATTCCTTTAAGTTAAAGTCAAGTTCCTTTTCGCGTAAGCAGTAAAAGCCGGTAAGGCTCTACTTTTGTCCCCAATTGGAGAACTGATACAAAATTACGATAACCCATACATCGGTACAATCCCCATTAATAGGTAAATTACAGTAAATCATAAACATCAACCCAAAACATAAAAACTAAATATGAAAGTAAATTTATCCGGAGTTCCCGAAACTCTGTTTATCACCTTACGGGTACAGGCTGCCGAAACCGCCAAGCCTAACAGTAGCACCAGGGCCCCTTATACCATTGAAGTTCGACCGACATTTATCGAAATAAGGAGAGAAAGCCATGAAATATAGGATACTTGTTTTAACCGCCATCCTGTTTACCGCATGCAACTTACTTCATGCACAAGTGCAGACAGGAAAATTAAGCGGAGTCATCATAGATGCCAATAATGAAGAAACACTGGTGGGGGCCAATATATACGTAGAGTCACTGAAAAAAGGGACTTCCACCGATAAGAACGGTGAATTTTCAATAGAAGTCCCTGCGGGACACTATCGAATTGTTATCTCCTATATGGGATATCGTACCCGACAAGAAGAGGTCAGAATCTCCGAATTGAAAACCAAGAAGTTAGTGATTCGTCTAGAACCGGAAACTCAGTCGTTGGGTGAAGTTGTCGTCACAGCCAAAAGCGAAGCCCGCCAACTGCGCGAACAGGCTATGCCCATGTCAGTGATAAGTATGCAACAGTTGCAGGGAACAGTCAGTAATGTTCAGGATGGTCTGTCGAAAACGGTAGGTGTAACTATCCGCAACACAGGAGGGGTAGGCAGTTCATCCCGTGTTTCCGTACGTGGGTTAGAGGGAAAACGCATCGGCTTTTTCATAGACGGTAGCCCGATGAATGACAATTCAGACTTCATCGATATCAATGACATACCGGTAGACATGATCGACCGAATCGAAATCTACAAAGGAGTGGTACCGGCCAGGTTTGGCGGCTCTTCTGTGGGGGGAGCCGTAAATATTGTCATCAGAGAGTATCCGCCTAAATACCTCGATGCCAGTTACAGTATCGAAAGTTTTAACACACACAAACTTTCGTTAGTAACCAAACGCAACATCGCTACCAAAGGATTAGAATTCGGAGGCGGAGGATTCTATACTTACTCTGACAATAACTACAAGATGGAATCTCCTTTTGAAGAAGGGCTTATCATTAAGCGCAACCATGACAAATTCAAGAAACTGGCTGTTGCAGGTAGCCTGAAGGCTCGTAAATGGTGGTTCGATTTGGTAGAGTTCGAACCTGTCTTTATACACACTTTCAAAGAGATACAAGGTATTGAATATAATATTGAGAAAGCCCACACTTACTCAGACGCCTTCATTTTCGCCAACAAACTGGAAAAAGAAAACTTCCTGACAGAAGGGCTCGATATGGAATCGAATCTGGCCTATGCCTACACGGTATTCCACATGGTGGATACCGCTGCTTACCGATACAACTGGGACGGTACGACTTATCCTGCTGTATCCGAATATGGAGGAGAGATAGGCAAATGGGCCTCGAATGCCAGAAACGAGAAACACACCATCACCCACAAGTTGCATCTGAACTATGTGATCAATAATAATCATTCTATCAACTTGAACTCACTGTTCAGTTTCGCATCCGGACACCCGAAAGATGACCTGAAAAATAAAGTTGTTGGTTATAAAACCAATTTCAGAAGTACGATGGCAAGCTGGATTGCCGGACTGGGATACGATTTCCGCACCGACAATGATATCTTCCTGAATTCGCTCAACGTGAAATATTATATGTATGGTATGAATACTCACATGAGCAGTATCATGTCTTCGGAAGCCGAGAAAGTGGATATGTTGAAACGGGATTTTGGCATCAGCAACGCTCTACGCTATAGATTTACTCCGGATTTCATGGGTAAACTCTCGGTAGGATATGACGTACGCCTGCCGGCCGAAAGCGAACTTTTGGGTGACGGATATACAGTCGCCCCTTCCGGAAACCTGCTTCCTGAACGCAATACAAGCGTAAACCTGGGCTTTCTTTTAGACCGCACCGGAAAGGATGCCAGCAACTTACAGGTAGAAGTAAATACCTTCTATGGATATCTTGAGAATATGATCCGGTTTACAGGAGGATATCTCCAGTCTCAATATCAAAACTTCGGAAAAATGCGTACCCTTGGAGTTGAAGTAGAGGTCAAGGCGGACTTGACTCATTGGCTTTACGGCTACTGCAACATGACCTACCAGGACTTACGGGATGTGCGGAAATTTGAACCGAATACCCATATAACCAACCCGACCAAAGGTAGTCGGATGCCTAACATTCCCTACCTTCTGGCAAATGCCGGATTAGAATATCATAAAGAGAATCTGTTCGGAGGCAAGGGACAGAACACCCGTATCTTTACAGACGGTTCTTTTGTTGAAGAATATTTCTACGATTTTGAACAAAGCCGGTTTCAGGAACGGAGAATTCCACGCACCTTCTCGGCCAATATCGGAATAGAACACAGCTTTATGAACGGACGGTTCATCATTTCGGCGCGAATGAATAATCTGACTGACGCCCGAATGATGTCTGAGTTCAATCGTCCCCTACCCGGACGTAACTGGGGAGTAAGGCTAAGATATGTATTGAAATGAAACAAGATTATTTATTTTAAAAACCCAAAAACTATGAAGATTAGAAATTTGATGCTGGCACTTGCCGGCACTACACTCGTATTTTCTGCATGCGAAAAAGATCCGGACCCTAAAGTCCCGACCACCGATGCCAACATCGCTCTGGCAACCATCCTGCCCAATCCCGACGGAATGACAGGAGCAGCTTACCTGCAACTGATCCGTGACGAGTTTCCACAAAATACAAATAACAACAACGGAATTCCCATTCCGTACGGAGGATCATACCCGATTATCGAAGGGAACGATATTTTCGTTTTTCCGGGATACATGGGCGATAGCAAGAATGAGTTAGTGAAATATACACGGACCAACGGGCAGCTGTCAAGAACGGGAACAATGAAATTGCCACCCAACTCTTCCGCCACCAATATCGTTTTTGCGTCCACCGGCAAAGCTTATCTATCCATGGCAGGATTAGGCAAGATCGCTATCTTCGATCCCACTACCATGACACAGCAAGGAGAGATAGACCTGACTTCATTAGGAGTATCCGACAGCAATCCGGATCCATCCGCCATGTTACTGCGCGACGGACTCCTATTCGTAGGCCTCAGCCAGATGGTGGGTGGATGGATTCCCCCACAGGATCGCCCGTACAGCGACATTGCCATCATTGACACCCAAACGGATAAGTTGCTGAAAATGATAACAGACAAGACCAGCGGCATCTCTATGCCAACCCGCCCAATCGACCGCTATTCCATCTTCATGGACGAGAAGAAAGACATCTACATTTCGTGTATGGGAGGCTTTGGTATGGTCAAAGGGCATAATGCCGGAGTTCTGCGTATCAAAGCCGGAGAAACGGAGTTCGACCCGACTTATCAATGGACAATCACAGGAGCCGCCATCAGCGGAGAAGAAAAGACTGCCGGATTTATCTCCGCCATCCGGTATGTAGGTAATGGAAAAGCGTATGCTTACATCAATATGCCGGGTTACTACAAACCGGGCGAACAAGGACACACAGCCATCGCCGATCTTGCAGTGGAAATAGATCTGTACAATAAAACCATGAAAAAAGTGCAAGGACTTGACTTGTCCAACGGTTTCGGGGTTATGCTTTCCCTTTATAAAGGGAGTATGTTGATAGGTAACTCATCGGCTAAAGCAAAAGGTATCTACTCACTGGATATACAGACAGGTGAAGTGTCTAAAGAACCGATACTGACCACGGTAGGCAATCCGATATTATGTTACTATTTTGAAAAATAAGGATAGTCACCTTTGGATGATTTTAAGAAAGAAGTGCTCTTGCAGGATACACAGAGTTACCGTATCTTTGCAGCCGTTTTAAAAAAAGAATAATTATGGAACTTCCTGAAGATCCGATGATGCTGTTTAGCGTCATCAACATGAAACTTCGCGATTGCTATGCATCGCTCGACGAACTCTGTGAAGATATGAATATCAGCAAGGACATACTGATCGGAAAACTGGAATCGATCGGGTTCGAATACAATGCCGAACAAAATAAGTTCTGGTAAATGTGCCATATACCTGAAATCGCCACAGATTGAAAGTATGTCGAAACTCGCACTCATCACAGCTTACACGGATTTATACTAATAAATATCATTAGCTATCAATAGGTTAAATTCGTTCTGTGGAACTCTATGTTACTCTGCAATGAGTTTCGGCACACTCCCAATCTATGGCGAAAAGGTTATCCCCGCCTTTTATTATTTATTGGTGAAACGGAACCAATTAAAATCGGTATATCCGTCTTCTCCCGCTTTCTCCTTACTAAAATTGAATAAGGCAAAACGATTGGCAGTCCAGACCAGCCCAAGCCCCATACTAAGTTCATTACCGATGGGAAGGAAATACTTGCCATCGGTACTGTAATAGAAAACGGCACGGAAACCTACATCCATCACACGGGCACGTATCCATATTTTGTTCCCTTCAAAACGATCGATTGTTTCAATCGTTTGACCATCATTACACATTACAATTTTCTTTTCACCATTAGTCTGCTCTACAGCCACATAGGCATAGGGGAATTCAAATACACCGAAACCGGCTACATTTCCGTCTTTCAGTCCGGAGACATCCAATTCGACTGTTGCTTCGGAAGAAGGTCCCTGTACCCTCTGGGTCAATGTATTGCGGGCTGTCTTCAACGATTCGGCATACGAGGCTTTCAGTCGCATATGTCCTTTCCGTTCCTTCAGGGACCAACGGCTATTGTCCGGATTATGGTTCCACTGCCATTGAAGTCCGAGCGAAGATGTATTGAATTCATCCGTTGTGGCAGGAGAAGCGAACGGATAGGTCTTTCCGACCTCAGGTTTCGGATAGGTAATAATGTCTTTACCACCACTGCCAAGCATCGGCCATCCATCTACCCATTTCACCGGTACCAAATGAGGTACACGCCCGATAGGGCCTCTGTCTTGCATGATAATAAACCACCAGTCACCATTCTTCAACTGCACCATTCCCCCCTGATGCAAACCGTTGGGAGGATAAGAACCGGAATCATTCATGATCAGTTTATGTTCGTAGGGGCCATAGATGTTATCGGAACGCAGACATATTTGCCAGCCTTCGGTTCCACCGGCCGGACAAGTGAGATAATACTTCCCGTTGATCTTATAAGCATGGGCACCTTCCATGCCATAGCCTCCTCCGAATTCATGGGCATTCTTAAATCGCTTATCCCATATCTTCACTTTCTCTCCCTTCACAGATTTAGCATCGGAAGCCAGCTCTGTAACATACAGTGTCCCTTGTCCGTGGAAAACATATACTTTGCCATCGTCATCGAACAGTAATCCCGGATCATACAGGTATTCCGGAAAGATAGTCCGTTCCCAAGGGCCTTTCACATCATCGGCAATGCAAATGGAAAAGTGCCCGGGGCCCTCTCCTTCCCAAGAAGGAGTGCAAAAGCCAACATAGAATTTACCGTTATGATGACGGATAGTGGCAGCCCATGATCCACGCAGATAACGATCGCCCCCCTTCAAATCATAGCGTGCATCTTCATCGTATCGGTCGACAGCATACCCTGCCATCTTCCAATTTACCAAATCTTTCGATGTGGCAATGGGACAACCGGGAACATAATGCATACTTGTGGAGACAAAATAGAAGTCATCGCCCACCCGGATCACATCCGGATCAGGCCAATCACCCCACATAATAGGATTAGTAAACGTCCCATTTCCATTATCCGGATTCCAAACCGGAGCTTGTGCATGGATACTACATAAAGGCAACATCCATGCAATCAATACATACAAATATTTTTTCATGACAGCTCTTATTATTTCATACATTCGACATCCTCTGTATAAGGAGCCACCTCAGCGCCAAACAGGCAGGCACCTTTCGTTTCGGACTGACGTAATCCAAGTATTATCACATTCTTTTCTCCGGCACGTAACCAACACTCCGGAAGATAGAACTCTCGTTGCGGCCCCTCTTCCCAATAGCGTCCGATATTGTGTCCGTTCAACCACATATATCCCGTTCCGGTAGCATTTACAATCAACTTCCAGGGAATCCATACCGAAGGATTTTTCCGGGGCATATTGAATTCGAGACGATACCAGGTAAGCAATGCATCCCGTCCGCCATCGACTGTTCCGGTTAGCTCTCCTTTACGCACCAAAGGATAATCGGCTGATAACTTCACAACAGACCAGCCCTCTGTGCTTCCCGTTCCCAAATTCCAGTCCTGACAGATTCCTCCGAGATCGGTGGAAACTTCCCAGTTCAGCTTCTTGATCACCTCGAACTCCTGTTTTAAACGGACTCCCTTGAGCAGACCACCTGCCCCGCTCCGGTTACTCACCACCATAGCTATCTCATTATCGCCCTCGTGAATGAAAGGGGCCACATTGATTACATAAGGTTTATCCCACTCTTCGTGCGTACCTACTTCCACACCATTCACCCATAAGGTTCCGGCATCATCTATACAACCAAATTCAAGGACAGTCATCCCTTCACGAATCATTTCTGGTGTCCAGCGGATACATGTACGATAGACGGCACAACCGGCTTTCTCCTGTAAAATCCAGGCAGCAGGCCATTTCGGTTTCTCCAATCCGGCAATTTGCAAGGTAGCCAGGTTATCAATCGTTTGCTGATCGAGCAGAATTTTTTCCCACCCCGCATCTTCAGCAAATACAGCGGGCATCAAACGGGGCTCGTCCGTTCCGACAGATTTTACAAACCATTCTTCAATAGGCTGAATACCTGTCTGCCTGCGTCCGAAACCGGCCTGCTTGACTCCGCTTAATTCCTCCATCGGACGGTATCCGTGAGCATGCCCCCGGTTCTCGTAAATGGCAATGATCTCGTTAACGCCTTTGTGTAAAAGCCCGGATACGATAAAAGTATTGTCCAGCTCGTCCTTCGATACACGCTCAGCAAATTCCCCATTCACGCGGACGTAAACAGGATCACCGGTGAAGAGTTCAAAAACCAGCGAACCATAGCGGTCAACTTCTTTCTGGGTAAGATTCACCTGACTACGATACATTGAATAACGGCAATCATTGACTCCCAACTCGGGAAGAGATTTACCTTTACGCAACGGTATCCAGTCTCCACGAAAGTCTTCGTCTTTCCGCCAGACATCTGTAATAGTGATAGGTAAGGGTAAAGCGACCGGACGTTCCGGCAAAGTTTGTTCACGCGGATACCACTCCACCATATCAGTTCCGGCGTGCACCACCAGTAACTTACTATCCAAAGCTGCCAACTGACAATCTATCCTCATGGGTTTCCCTTCAACAGTCAGGTTGACTAATTGACGGAATGCCTGTTTTTTATCACGATTCAACAGAAAGACAAACAAAGTTCCGTCGGCAGCCCGGCGAATCCCAATAGTCAGGTTATCGGCTCCTTGCACATCGAACCGGACAGGCCGACTTCTGACAAGCAGTCCCCCGAACTTATCGACCACCTCACCAATACCTTTCACTGCAGCGTATTTCTCACCGACCCCTCCGTTTTCCTTTAGCGGAGCTCCATAATCATAAGTAGTAGTCATACGACGGGCTCCCCATCCGGCAAAATGAGTGCCGCCAAAGAACATATAATAATTCAATCCGGTAGAACCACCCGCCATAGCCATCAAAGCCATCCCCCGAGCATGACGTCCGTCCAGATAACTGTCTTCACTCAGACGCCCACCGACGGTAGAGAACCAGCCACCTTGCAACTCGCACACAAATGCAGGTGCATTGGGTTGTTCGGCCTTTAACTTCTCTATACGCGATTTAGCCTCGTGCATATTCCACCATACATATTGATTATCCATGTCAAACAGCTGGCTGATCACCGGATCATGAGAACCGCGCACTTCGGGAGTCACACAAGTAAAAAGAGGGACATCAATGCCATTTCGGATGCAAGCATCCGAAAGTACCCGCAGAAATTCTTCCTTTTTCTCGGACTCCATATCAAAGTAAATGTATTCATTCTCCAATTGTACCATTATGATACCCTTCTCACCCGGTTGCTTACGAGTGAGTTGTTCCTCACTAAATACCCGGCAAACAGCATTGTACCAATGCTCCGACCATTTCATGTGCTCAGGATGGTTGCTCCGAAGCCAGAAACTGGTATCATAGCTGTCCGGGCAAAATTTGGCAAGCCAGCGCGGATAAGCACCACCGGCCCACTCGGCACAAATAAAAGGACCGGGACGGACAATGGTATACAATCCGAACTCTTCATGTGCCATATGCAGCCATGCTTTCAGATCATCAAAATTGCATTGCGAATAGTCGTCCACACTCTTCGGCATATTCCGTTCATGCCAATTCCAGGGGACATAGGTTTCCACAGTATTGAATCCGGCTTCTTTTATCTTCCGGAAGCGGTCACGCCACAATTCCTGCGGGCAACGGAAGTAATGGAACGCAGCACTGAGTATAAAAATATCCTTTCCTTCGATAGTAAAACAATCTTTATCATATTTCACCCGGTCAGGATGGAAAAATTGCTTCTCCGGCAAGGTCTGTGCCTCCACAGCGAAATGTACTATCATTCCTAACAGAATGGATAGAGTCAAACTTCGATAATTCATATTCATTACTTTTTTCATTTATTGATACAATGTAACTTCAGCCAATCCGGCTGCTCCCTCCGAGCTTTTCTCAATGGTAAGGCGCATATATTTCAGTTCCTTACCGATCTGCACAGGCTTAAAATCCCATCCGGTACATTCTCGTTCGTATAGAGTCTCCCAACTCTTTCCGTCGATAGAAATTTCGACCTTATGGGTATAAGTAGAACTATCCTTCTGAAAACGAATCCGACTGGCAAACACATTCACAGATCGTTCCAATTCAAGTAGAACGATCTGGGGCTGAGATTCATCATCAGCAATCCACCATGAAAAATCATCTCCATCTGTAATATGAGAAGCCTCATAGCGTTTCTGTTCCGAAGTAGCCTCAACCCGAACCACTTTTAACGGAGTTTTTGTACAGATGACGTTTTCCCAGGCAGTAGCCTTTACAACAACTCCCTCTTCTTCATCTCCGGAATAGGGAACGTGATACCCTTCAGGTACAAATACCCCGTCGTATCTCCGGGTTACAATTTCCCGGGTGTCCCCCCGGAGTCCGTCTGCCGTAACCGAAATATGAATTTTACCGGGACGACAAGTCGTTCGTATCAGCGCATATCCTACTCCGCCTTCCACCAACTGGGGATTAATCCCGATACGCTCTATTCCATCCCCGATCAGACTTCCCTCACCGGATACGGAATATGTATCCGGACATCCGATGTATTGACAAGAGTACCATTTGAATCACAGACCTTAAAGTAGACAGGAATCATATCCGATCCGTCCGCCACAGGTTGTATATTCTCTTCCTTCAACCAGATTTTGACCTGTCGAGGTTGTTCCGGAGTGCGTACACTGTGGGTAGCAACGACTTTTCCATCTACTATCCCTTCTGCCACTAATTCACCGGCCTCATAAGTACCGGCATTAAAAACATAACAGGGACTCCCACCTTTTTCTACAATGGAACGATAGAGAGGAGTACGCTCCTTACGCATCTGTTTTCCAATCAAATGATGATTACGGAAAAGGCGTACTTCGTCACAATTGGAAAATACGGTGATCTCATTTACTGACGAAACATAACGTGAAGCAGTGTTTTGTGATGCAATAAATACCATCGGCCCATCATATAATCCCGGTTGGGATATTTCTTTATCACGCATGCTCTGCATCATATAGTAACTGAACTTAGGATATCTGTTTATATCGACTATCCCACAAAACATGGTTTCCTGCTCTGCTCCACGTGCATAATCATTATAACTCCACAAAAAATGTCCTCCCATTCTGGGATTAGCATCAAGCATGCACCAGTCGAAATATCCATGCCCGTTAAGTTGCAAAAAACGCCCTCTGCACTGTTTCAATTGCTCTTCTTCATTTTCCATCAGGCTTACCCTAGGTTTTTCTCCTACTCCGTCACCCCACTCACGACAAAACAAAGGTTTCACTGCGATCTGGTCCTCCGGATAATTACTCATCACATCACCGTCTTTTGGAAAACGGGATACCTGTTTATAAAAAACATCGAAACAGTCTACCCGGTCTGCATGTCCAAAGTAGTCGCCGGCAGTGTACATCTGATCTCCGGGATATTCGATATGTGCTATAGCATATAGATTCCGGGCTATCTCTGCCGGATAGCGGCTTTCATTAAGCGCTGTTTCCCATAGTATGACGGAAGGGTGATTCCTATCCCGACGAATCATTTGCTTCCCAACTTCATAAAGACGGGAAATGAATGTAGAATCGTTCTTGAAATACTGCCATCCGGGGATACACTCCACTACCAGCAACCCGTACTTATCACAAGCAGCCAAAAATGCAGGATCCTGCGGATAATGAGCTGCTCTGACGGCATTGCATCCGCCCCGCTTCAAATCGATCACATCTCTTTCTTGCATAGAATTAGCAGCTGCATCTCCTATATGTGCAAATGCCTGATGGCGATTGGCTCCACGCAGATAAAGTGATTCGCCATTAATATAGAAACCTCCGTCGCGGGTATAAGCAATAGTACGTATACCTATGGATTCAGTATGACAATCTACAACCTTACCGTTTTCAACAATCTCATTTTGCAACGTATACAAGTTTGGATCATAGGGATGCCATAACGATGGATGTACTATTTCCAGATTTTGCTCCAGATGAATGGCCTCACCGGCTGACAACCGAAAAGGAGTCAATTGACAGGTCACTATTTTTCCACTCTTATCTATCAGTTGCGTACGAAGTTGGGCTTTCCTCTTTCGTTTCCCTTCGTTTCTGACATGAGCCTTAACATGGGTCACGGCTTTTTCTTTTCCGACTACCGGATAAGTAACAAAGATGCCTCCTCCGGCTACCTCGTCCTCTTCTAAAGCATGAGTGATATGTAACGGATCACTGATAACCATTTCCACATCTCTATAAATCCCGCTATAGTAATAGAAGTCCATACCTGCCTGTGGTTTTCCAGGAGGTGTAAGTGGATCATATTCGGCAGAAACTCGAACTGCCAGCAGATTGTCCCGGTCCCAGTTTATCCGGGTAGTAATATCTGTTACAAAACCGACATAACCTCCCCGATGAGCACTAATCTTCTGTCCGTTCAAATAGACTTCACAAGCATTCATGACTCCTTCAAACGAAATTTTTATTTGTTTGTCTTTGTATTGTGACGGTACTCTGAAAGTACGTCGATACCACCCGACTCCATCATAAATAATATCTCCTCCACAATGCTTCTTCTCTAATTGCATAATATGAGGGATGGTAGCTGCTATCCAACCGGAATCATCCAAACCTGGCTGCCCACCGCTTTCAACTTCTCCCCGATGAAAAGCCCAACCGGTATTCATGTTCAACACCACTCTTGCCTCTGCCTCCCCTGCCAATGCAGGGAAGGAGCAGAATACAAGCATACTACAGAAAAAAAATATCCTGAAAAACATCTCTGTTACCTTAACCATATATCAAATAGAGAGAAATTAATAATGGGGATTTTGTACAATTGCCGGAGTGGCATCAATCACTGTCTGCGGAATAGGCCACAGATAATGCTTTGCCGGATCAAATTTCCGGTTCTCAACAAAAATTCGTTCATTTGTCAATGAAAGGGCACCGGTTACAGGATCGACCGTTCCAAGTAAACAACCATATACCTTCCCGTTCAACACTTGTTCACCGATTTTCCAACGGCAAATATCGAACCACCGAAGTCCTTCCATAGCAAGCTCCACACGTCTTTCTCTTCTGAGTAATTCACGCAATTTCTCCTGACCGGTATATCGGGTCCTGTCTACAACCGGCATTTTAGCACGGGTACGTATGTCGTCCAAAATATCGTAAACGGAATTATCAATCTGATTCAGCTCTATTTTACATTCGGCATACATCAACAGCACTTCTGCATAACGCATAACAATGGCATTCATACCACAATCCCACATATCTGCATAATCAGACAAATCGTCCACATATTTACGAACTAGATATCCTGTTTTAGAACGTCCGTAGGGAGCATAATAATCTCCATTCGGATCTTTCACATCGATTGGGTCGTAACGTTTTCCTTCGTATAGATTTCCCGGAGCTAATACGGTAACAGCCAAACGAGGGTCTCTGTGCAGGTAAGGTTCTTTCGGATCATATACCTCAGACTCTTCGATTGTTTTTCCATCTTCACACTCAAAAGCATCTACCAGTGATTGAGTAGGATTGATAGAACACCATCCGCCCACACTGGCCGGAGGCAATACTCCCAAAACCCAGTTACCGTACAGGCTTTCTACATATTGTACATCCAGAATAACTTCCGAATTATTTTCATTCGCAATCTTAAACAAACCTTTATAATCAGGAAACAGTTCGTAGCCCAATCCCATTACTTCGCTACAAGTAGCCATACAATCATCATACTGATGTTCGAACAGTTCCAGACGAGCTTTCAGTGTCAAAGCTGCACCACGAGTTATACGTCCGACATCACTTCCGGAGTAAGATTCGGGAAGTTGCGGAGCGATCTCTTTCAGTTCTTTCAAGATAAACTCAACCACTTTCGCTTTCTCAGTACGTGGCAAATTGGCGTTTTTAATTTCAAGAACGGAAGTTACCAAGGGCACATCACCATAATGCGTCACTTTCTGAAAATAATCCCATGCACGCAGAAAACGTACTTCGGCTATCAAGCGTTTGCGTAAATCTTCATTCATTTCGGGGCGATGGATATTCTCCAGGAAATTATTATAGCGAACCATGTTTCCATACCCCATATAACTATAACCCGGATCGGTCGGGGTCGCTGTACCTGCAGCCTGTACCGCCCAGCCTTCCCAAGTAAAAGGATTATAAGCATTATCCGACGCACAGTCGGCATAAATCACTTCATCCATAGAAAACCAACCATTATAACACCCTGTAGCTGCGGCCATGGCATCTTTTTCAGTTCTCCAAAAGGCTTCGTTTGAAGGTTTGTCCAAAGGATTCCGATCTAGAAAATCGGTACTACATGCCGAGAACAAAGCGGCAAACAACAAACTATATATTATCTTTTTCATATGTATTATCTATCAGAAAGTAATGTTTAAACCAAATGTATTTGTTTTGACCTGAGGATAAGAGCTTCCTCCTTCGGGTGATTCCGGATCGAACCCTTTATCAAATTTGGTAAAGGTAAGCAGATTCTGCCCGCTATAATAAACTCTGATTCGTGAAATTCCCATCATATTACACCACTCTTTTGGAAGTGTATATCCCAACTGGAAGTTCTTCAAACGTAAATATGAAGAGTTGACAATCCAGAAAGAAGAGGGATTATAAATACTGTTGTTCTGGCGATAAGAAGAGAATGCTCTCGGAAACTTACCATTCGGATTGGTTTCAGCATCCCAACAATCACGATACATATAAGAAGGCTTTCCCTTAGCTCCAATCATTTCACCTACTACACCCGGACCTGCAAGATAGCCTTGCACATCAGCTGCTCCCTGGAACAGAAAAGTAGCATCGAGTCCTTTCCATTCGGCAAACAGATTCAAGCCAAATGTCCACTTAGGCATGGTGTTACCAATGTAGACACGGTCTTCTCCATCGATTTTTCCATCGTTATTAATATCACGGTACTTGATGTCGCCCGGTGCTGTATCAGTGCCGGGAATCGTTGCGCTATTAGCAACCTCTTCTTCAGTTTTAAAAAGTCCCTCGGCAATGTATCCTCCGATAGAGTTGATGGCATATCCTTCCTGGTTGAAATATTTACCACTCCAAATGCGTGCACCACCATTCTTCAGGTCCATCACTTCATTCTTATTATATGCGGCATTTGCCGATACCTGAAAATTCCAGCCATGAGTATTCAATTTATAACCTGCCGTTATCTCCAAACCGGTATTCTTTACTTTACCTGCATTTTGATAAGGTGCATTTAAACCATATAAGGTACTTACGGGTAATTTCATCAGAATATCATACGTCAATTTGCGGTATCCTTCGATAGATAAAGTATATTGATTGCCCAGAAACCCCATGTCAAGTCCAAAGTTCAAAGTCTCGGTAGTCTCCCAGATCAAATCGCGGTTAGCTCCATCGACCGGTGCTACCCCCTGTACAACAGTTCCGCCAAACGAATAATTAGCCTGATCAAGTACAGATTGGTAAGAATAGTAAGAAATAGCCTGATTACCCAAAACTCCCCAGCCGCCTCTCAGCTTAAGATCTGACAACACATTACGGGTTCCTTCCATGAAAGGCTCATTAATAATTCGCCATGCACCAGAGAAAGATGGGAATACTCCCCAACGTGAGTCCTTAAAGATACGTGAAGTTCCGTCACGACGGATATTTGCCTCAACCAAATAACGATTATCATAGTCGTAAGTCAAGCGTCCGAAGAATGAACGCAAAGCATATTCATTAGCCGAACCATCTGCAGTCTGACCATCAGGTGAACCGGCATTCAACTCCCAAAGATCATTGTTCAGAAAGTTTTTCCGATATCCTTTTGTCCAGTCTTCACGGTAATATTCCTGTTCGTATCCTGCCAATGCACCTACAGTATGTTTTCCAAACGTATTGTTATAGCTGACCAAAGTCTGTAAGTTCAGTTTCAGACCATTTTTACGTTCATCAGTTTGATTGTTAGGTCCCTGATACTTTGTAGGCTCACCTGTTTTCCAGTTATAATATTGAATATCCTTAATGAATTTTTCATCAGAAATTGATTTATATTCATAACCCACGATTTCCTGAATTTTCAACCCTTTAATCGGTTCATAACTTACATTTCCGATGGCTCTGGTAATATGCTGTTTGGTAGTACGTAAATTACCTTCTTCAATAAATGCAAGTGGATTACCATCATTGGCATATCCATAATATCCATTTGAATATTTATAAGGAATGAAAGGAGCTATCTGATTGATCTGCGAAAAGATGTTAGACATTTCACCGGTAAAACCACTCACCGGTTCTTGTGCCTCCCCATAAGTAAAAGAAAGATTCATACCTGCCGTGAACTTGCCCATCTTGGCATTCATATTGCCTCGCACCGAATAACGGTCATATTTAGCAATATCTATAATACCGTCCTGTCCCAAGTAACCAGCAGAAAACATATAGGTCATTTTATCCGTACCACCTGAAATTTCAGCGCGGTGGCTATGCTGCAACCCGGTCTTATAACATAATCCCTGCCAGTCTGTATCCGGATAATTGTCAAGATCCGAACCATTTCTGAACTTTTCGATCTCTTCATCTGTATAGATCGGATTCTTTCCTTCGTTAACCATAGCTTTGTTATATAACTTCGCATATTCCCACGAGTGCAGATATTCAGGAAGAGCCGTAGGTTTCTGCCACCCCACATAGCCATCATAACGAAGCGTGGGAGCTTTATCTCCTCCTTTTTTAGTAGTAATCAAGATTACTCCATTTGCCGCACGCGAACCATAGATAGCAGCTGAAGAAGCATCTTTCAGTACCGAGATGTTCTCGATATCGCTGGTGCAACAGCAGCACCAGCTTC
>OHAU01002470.1_pt1 | contig 17508 bp, 9 predicted proteins | sample 1577181 | NCBI WGS metagenome assembly OHAU01 (sample SAMEA3541472, study PRJEB24748) | human gut metagenome | biome: human gut; feature: human-associated habitat; material: faeces | place: China | collected 2012 | reverse complement strand
CGCTACCTTTTTGACCTCTGTGTCATCTTATGAGGGCGGTTGCGGATTTGAGGATCCATATGATTTATCTCTAATGTAGTAAAAATACGATGTTTGAGTTTTCTCTCTTCAGATAAAGTCATTACTTCCATCGCTTCATCAGAAACCAATAATACATTCTTGGCCTCTTCAAAGACTTTCAGCAGTTCTGCATGCTCCTTTAAAAGCTTATCCCAATGAAAAGCCATTTCAGGAGCATCATCCAGAACATACTTGATAAAGTCGTCATCCTTCAAAAAGTCTTCTACCTTGCTATACACCTTTTTTGTATCCACGTTACAATCATTTTTCATTATGACGGATAGTGGTTCAAAGTTGTACTCACCTGAAAACTTAAAATATTATCCTACCAACTCCCTTAATCTTGTAATACCTCTATGCATCAAATTTCGTACCGACTGGTAATTCATATCCATAATGGTACAAATATCTTCATATTTCTTCTCTTCTATATAATATAAGGTAAGTGCCTCACGTTGGCGCGGAGATAATTGAGCCAACAAATGTTTTACTTTTATATTTTCAAAACAACTTTTTTCCTTTTCCAAATATTGATGTTCTACATCATCACCTGCTGCAACGGGATTCAGTTCCTCAACAGCGGTTTCCGACATGAACATCCGTCTGCGAAGTTCATCACATAACTTGTTTTTCAAGGAAATGAGGAGGTATGATTTGAAGTTGTCAATGATACCCAATTCAGCCTTCTTTGTATACAATTTTACAAAGACATCATGAATGCAGTCCTTCAACAATTCTTTGTCAGTAGTTAACTTACATCCATAATTAAATAGAAGATTAATATGCATATCATATAATGTAGAGAATGCACTTACATCTCCAGATTGGAAAGCGGTTACCAAGCAAGCTGTCTTATCATTTAAGTTTTGTTCCATCACAGTATACTAATTATAGGTTGTTTTGATGATGATGCAAAACTAGGGAGGATACGCTACTTTTTTAGGTAATATTTGATTATTGGACCGAAAAAACAGATAACCTGCTGAAAAACATATATGCTAAATAATACAGATTTTCATTAAAAAGGAGAACCAAAATAAGTCCGGTTCTCCTTCCATGTACTAAATTCTATGAAACCAATAAATACAATCTTTGTTCCCCTCTGCTTTAAGCATATATACATCTTTAATATTCAACCGTTTAGCAATCACCGTTATTGCTCCGGTCTTCGGATCAACAGACTTCAATATGTATTTTCCAGGTGATAAATGAACAGGAATATCTGTTGCAGAATGGGAATAAATGATACTTCCAATACCAGATTTTACCAGTTTCTGATACTTATTTGTACCAGTATCCTCCATATCCATAGCAGCCGCATCAGTTAAAAAGCTTTCATCGGCAACCGGAACAACCGGGCAAGAGCCACTTGCCATGAAGACAGCCCAAGCCATATCCGGATAATTCTGCGCATAGTAAGTAACCGCTTTTTCCGGGAACTTCTTACGATATTCACTCACCGCCCGATAAGCTTCATCAAAAGTAACCTTACCTACTTTCATTTTACGGGCATGCTGACGGGGAGCCAAGTTCTTTCCACCTTCGGGAGCATAAAGACCATCCACTTTATAGTGCCAGTAACGAATATCAATAATGTCAACTAATTTCGCACGCCGCGTATCATTCAGAATGGCATCTTGAACATCCTTTGTCGCACTTAACGCCACAGTTGCTTTCTTACCGGTTTCTTTCTCCCACTCTCCTATCACATCCAGCCAGAATTGTACAAAATGCAACGGACCGGTAAACTCCGCACTGATCAGTTGTACCACATTTGCATCATCGGCAAAATTATCCAAGCATTGGCGAATATACTTTCTATGAAGCTCACGACGTACAGGATGACTGATATCATAAAACATATCCGCTACAAAGATACGTTTGTCACCGGCAAAAGGAACAGGTTCAGGCATATCGGTCTGATTGATATTATTGGCCGACCGCCAAGGACAGTCTACCCAATGTGCTCCCGCCTCCAAGATATTATGCTGGAAGTAATTTTCATGGAAAAGCAAAAGACCTTTCTCCGCCCCTTTTTCGGCAAACTGCTTCAACCGGTTCCAATACCATGCATTGGGACGGTTCAAATCATACTTGCTCAATCCTTCCCAAGCAGTACCTTCTCCACTGCGGGCAAACGGTTGTTCGTAGAATGGCCCCCACACATCTCCATCACGGCGACGGACACGCTCATGATCGTCACGACGACGCTCATACCACAAACCGTAATTATGATCTAAAACCAAAATCTGATTCCTCACCATATAATTCACCGTAGAATCAATTCTATCCGTCAGCCCAAGTCCTTCGCGTCCCGGCACGAAACGGGTAACATGTGGCTTGGCTTTAGACAAGAAGCTGGTCCTCAGTTTCCCATTCCACCAAGGAACCTCCTGTCTGCCGCCTACCAGTAACCGGCCATCCACCTGCATACGTCCATTAATAATGGCAAACAGATGATCCTCTTTTTCCTTATATATAGGTGTCTTGAACTTCAAATCTTCTAAAGATTTCAGTTTTCCGGAAGACACACTGGCTGTATAGGGTGCTTCCTCAATCCATTTTTGCATAGTAAGACGGGGAGTATAAGCTTCCTTTGCCATCTCCATTGCCGCTTCTACGGTAGGACTGCTGGTTGCGTTGGTAGCCCTGGGAAGAATACGTGCCTGGTCAGAACAATCTTTATTCAAACGTGCCGCCAACTGTGCATAAAACAAGCTGCGGGGATGTACGTGATTATTTGATTCCGCCCATTGGCCGTCACCCGAGAATTGCGCCCAACAACCGTATGCACGGTTTACCGCATCTCTTGCCGGTGAATAACACTCTATCCCGGCAGCTGTACATTGCCAGAAAAGACTGTTGCCTGTATTCCAACCGGCACCATTTTTATCCTGTCCCAAATTCTTAAACACCAAATCATGGCCATCAATGTTTACCACATCAAATAATAACCCGCAAGCCCAGGAATCAATAGAACCGCTGAATCCTAACGACTCTTCCGAATCACACTGTACAAAAGCATTCGGACCTGCCGCACAAAATCCGGCTGAGAAATCATGAATACCCTGTTTAGAATAACAACGCTGAAAAAGTGTCTGCTGCCCCATAGTATAAAATGTACTGCGACGCATTCCACCTATCTCTGAAACAGGTTCTGTGGATACACAATCTTCTACAGTTGTTTTAGAGCCGGTACGCTGTACAATCACAGCACTTCCTGCAAAGTGCTTAAAATTTACCCTGCGCACCCAACAGTTTTCGGCATTTTCTATAGATACCCCCGTCCAGCAATGATCCTCATCTTTAGGATACTTCTTATCATAGTCAGAAGCCAATGTCAGATTCTCCAAACCTGCTTCTGCGATTCTGCCCGGCCAACTATAACGTAACACTTTGACAGTTCCCCATTTATTATCCAAAGCCATTGTCAAAGGAGCATCCAAAGTCAATTGGTTTCCATCCGCCTTACTTACCGACCTATCCCAAACCAAATCCATCTCTCCTTCTTTCCAGCCCAAAGCGGAAATACCTCCGCCAAAAATATCACAACTGACAGAAGCAATCCATTCTTTCGTAGAGGGGCGGACAATCCGGACCCGCTCTCCGGAAACCAGCTGTACATTATTGGTTACCTGAAAAGTACAAGTATTTACAGGAACGTATGATGTCAACACATCCAAGGTATCCGTAACAGCCAAATCATTCCGCCCTTCAATATAAAGCAAAGCTCCTCTGTCCACTCCCTTTTTCAACAATACGGTCTGTTCCCTGTCACTGCCGCGCAGCACGACTCCCGACACAGAAATACGCAAGCTCTCATTCAATTCAAAAGTTCCTTTATCCAGCAAAACAGCCCCACGAAAACCATTTTTATCCAAAGCCAATGAAGATACATAGTCAATGGCACGCTGAATACGAGAGGAATTATCTCCAGGCTTCCATGAAACAAAAACGGCATTCGCCACATCAGGTATAGGGTGTTCCGAGTTACGGTAACCGCAAGAAGAATAATCTAGAATACGGTTTCCGCGTTCATCAGTCACATAAGTCAGTTTTTCTTCCTTCACCTGTAAAGGAAAGGTTTGCGCAGAAATCCGCGCAAACCCCAAACTTAAAAATCCAAATAATAATAACTTATAATTCATTTTACATCAAACTTTTACGTTTTGCCAAAGTATCATGATTGTTCTTTATATCCGTCCAATCCACTTTCTTTGCAGGATCTATGCCATTAATGTATTTTTCAATATTGGTATACCCGTCACCATTACAATCTTTCACCGCATCACCCGGATCATTAGGATTGAGTCCGTATCTCACCTCCCAGACATCCGGCATACCATCACCATCCGTATCAACCACAGGAGTACCTTTATATTCGGGCAAACCACCCACCTGACGGGGATCTGTAATGATACCTTGTTTATAAGAGTCAACAGGAAGACGTCTTTTTACATAAGTACTAACGAATTCAGGAGCGTCTTTCACGTAAATAGCTTTCCCTGTCTTCACCGTCTTCATCACACGGGCATCCACCGCATCCCTTTTAGGGAAAGTAGCCCCGGCATTTTCCAATACATAATTATAGGCAGTTTTGGCATCCATAATAGTCACATGGGGCATTGAGAAAGGCTCGTTTACACGAATTTGATCTGTAAACTTCCCTGCGTCCGGCATATCGTACACCTGCACGCCGCCATCCCAATTATTCTTTGTCACACGCGCATTGCCTTCCACTACATTTCCGGCAACATACGCTTTACCAAATGTATCCGGTTTCTTCTTGTCACGACTTGATTCGGGTTTCACAATCCGGTGGGCAATCGGCTTATCTTTCGGAGTGATAGGCCCCGGTTTAAAATAATTATTAATAATATTCAAACGGCTGGTTTCATCTCCCCCGTCAACAGAACGGTTCCACCAATTAAAAGTCACATTGTTTACCAGATTAAAATCCTCATTCATGCCAATGGAACAGTTACGGCTGATATTGGATGCGAACAAGTTACGGCAAAACATACTGTTATGCCCACCTATAGTCGCCCCGAAAGCATGATTGTAACAATCCAAAGCTTCCGAAAAAATAGAGTTCTGAATAGTTATGTTGACAGTAGGAAGCTTCAGACCATGCCCTGTGGAATCGCGATTGTATACATGGCGGTAAACAGACATGTTTTCATCCAGTCCCCAACTGGCAGAGCAGTGATCGATAATAACATTACCCACACAGTTACCTCCCAAAGCATCATCCCGGAAGAACACATCCTGCGCCCCCCGACGGAAACGCATATGGCGGATAATAATATCATGCGTATCAAGCAGGAAAGAGGCCCCTGTTACACAAACCCCATCCCCCGGAGCTGTCTGACCTGCAATAGTGATATACGGAGCACGGACGTTTATAGGGGTTTTCAGCCGGATAACGCCCGAAACATTGAACACAACAATACGCGCGCCACCGGTCTCACATGCCTCACGCAATGTTCCGGGCCCACTGTCGGCCAGCGAATTGACCACAATTACTTTTCCTCCACGTCCACCGGGAGTATAGGCCCCTCCCCCTTCTGCCCCGGGAAAGGCAGGTATGTTGCTCTTTATTAAATCCTCCGGTTTGGATGCCCATGGTTTATAAGGACGTCCTTGAACAGCCTCAGACATTACTACAGGTAATGCTTTCGCCCATGCCTCATCCGATTTCCGGTCTATTTCCTTTTGTTGTTCTTCTCCTCTGATTTTTACCGAATCAGGAATTACAGGATACTGTGCCGCCACAGGCAACACACATGCAGTCAATGCTGCCACTGCAAATAGTTTCTTTAGTTGATTCATTTGGTCGCTAAATTATTATTTTTTCTATAACTTCGTAACATAACACCCTGCTTTTAACATGATTCAAACACACATTGCGAGTATTTCTATATCAAAGACGGAACAGAAAGCCTGTTGTACTCTCTATCCGCACATAAAAAAGAGCTTGACACCGTTTCACCGGGCAAGCTCCTTTTCCGCTTTTCAATAAACATTAATTTATATCTTTCCTCCACGTGCCTTGATACGTTCATACCAAGCCTTACGTTCTTTCACTAAATCATATCCCCGCTTAGAGAGGTAATTATTAATCCGGCCTTTGTATTTGCCGAAAGCAGCATGTTTCTTATTTGAATTTTCAGCATCCATGGCAAATTCACGGGCTTCAACAAGCCATGCCATAATCTGCGCTTTCTCTTCTTCTTTCAAGGTAGGAATCATGTCAACCGTAGCTTTATAAGTTACCATTACCACACCATAAGTCATGCCATCTTTCACTGCATCTATCTGCTTGGCATCCAAATAGAGCGAAAGATCGGCCGGGAAAGCGAAATGAGTACGGTAAAGCGCCGCATCCTTTTCAGCTTCGGCAGCTTTAACGGCTTCTTGTTTCGCATCGCCCGTCAGGGTTTCTTTTGCCAGCTTCACTTTGGCATCGCGCGTTTCGTATATGTCATTCAGTTTAAAATAACGGTTGGCTATGATAGTTGTCACTTCACGGGCGGCAACGGTATCTGTCAACTCCAGTTTATCTACAATCTTCTGCGAACGTTTCACAATAGATTCCACGTAAGCCGGATCGCGGCCTTCACGGTCCAAATCCACTGCTCCGGCGGTTATGACTACCGCCATGAGCAACAGAAACATTATACCTGACTTTTGTATCATATCCTGTCTTCTTTCCTCCGTTTATTACATCAACTTTCCTTTAGAAGCCAATGTATCATAATTGTTTCTCAAATCAGACCAGTCAATACAATTTCTAGTGCTGATACCATTAATATATTTCTCAATATTTGTATAGCCGTCACCGGTACAGTCCTTATTAGCATCCGAAGGATCATTAGGATTCAAGCCATTTGCCTTTTCCCATTCATCGGGCATACCGTCACCATCCGTATCCACATACGGAGTGCCTTTGTATTCCGGATATCCCCCCATCTGGCGGATATCGGTGATGATACCCTGTTTATAAGAATCTTTCGGCAAGCGGCGATATTTAAACTGTCCGTCTTCTCCCATTGATTTAGGAGCCAGCCCGGTCAAATCACCGTTAGCATCCTTGGCCATCTTCTTATCATAATAAGGAACGCCTGTTCTCACTTCCTCTACAATACGTTCATCCACAATATCACGGCAAGGAATGTTGGCACCTGCATTTTTCAGTACAAAATCGTATGCATCATGTGCAGAAGTAATGCGGATGTACGGCATTTCAAAAGGACGGTTGCTACGCATATTCTCCGTATATCCATCTGTATTCGGCTGAGTTTCAATCTGGATACCACCTGCCCAGTTGTCCTCTGTAATGGCAGGATAGCCTTCCATAATATTACCATCAGCATAAACACGGCCATACACTTTATGATCCAATTTGCTTCGTCCCGCTTCGGGTTTCAGGATGCGATGCCCCACAGGAGTATCTTTCGGAGTGGCCGGTCCCGGTTTATAATAGTTGTTTATCATATTGAACATAGCGGTATAATCGCCACCGTCCGAAGAGCGATGTACCCAGTTGAACACCACATTGTTTACAAAATTGAAAACACCATTCCAACCGACGGAAGGATTACGTCCCGAATTACTTGCCCACAGGTTACGCATAAATGCACAATTCTCACCACCTAAAGTGCTGCCGAATGCATGATTGTAAGTATCCAGCGCTTTTGCCGAGATAGTATTCTGTATGGTAACATTTACGGTAGGCAGTTTCAGATCTTTTGATTCATATTGTCCTTCGCTGGGGTCGTACATATGGCGATAGAAAGAAATGTTCTCATCCAATCCCCAAGTACAAGAGCAATGGTCAATCATGATATTTCCAATCGGGTTGCCTCCGAAAGAATCGTCACGATGCCATACCTTTGTTTCGCCACGGCGGAAACGCATATGGCGTACCACTACATCATGCGTATTTACCCAAAAAGACTCTCCGGCAATACATACCCCGTCACCCGGAGCTGTCTGTCCTGCAATAGTGACATATGGAGCCCGGACGATAATGGGAGATTCCAATTTAATAATACCTGAAACATTGAAGACAATGATACGTGCTCCACCTGTTTCACAAGCCTCACGGAAAGAACCGGGACCACGGTCATTCAAATTAGTCACGGTAATCACCTTACCGCCACGACCGCCGAAACTGTACATACCTCCTCCTTCAGCACCGGGGAAAGCAGGAATTCGTGCCTGCGGCAAATCGTATGGACGGGAAGCCCACGAAATATACGGACGACCTTCTCTCGCTTCTTTCTGTACAACAGGCAATGCTTTTGCCCAGGCTTCGTCAGAGCGGCGACGTTCTTCACTCATCATTTTCTGGTAGGCTTGCTTCGCTTCCTCAGTCAACTGGGGATACTGGGCCATTGCCACTGGAGCAATAAAAGTAGCCATACACAGTCCTAAAAACATTTTTCTTTTCATACTTTATTCTTAAAAAATTATATCTGTGCTATAAGTAAGTTGGAATTTATATTCCGTTCTCTTTTTCTTAACAATTATCTTTTTCAAGACGCACTTTTCGGGGATATGTACTCAAAAATGCTTGTATCTGTCATAATAAACTAGCAGATATAAAACTATCGTATTAAATTATTTCCTAGCATCCAATGTGCCTTCTGATTCATAATAATCCAACCATCCTTTTGATTGTTCCAACCACGGATTCATATTCAATACATTAGAGGGCAGACCGGACAGGTAATAGTTTTCCTGCCATGAAATTACTGCTTCCTGACCATTCACATTATCTACCGGAGTTTCTCTATCCTGTAAAACAAAGTGCTGGCTCCAGAACTCTCCCAACCTATTCATTTCGGCTTGTAAGTCTGCCGCATTATCCACATCTACAGGCTCAAAATCAGCAATGACAGAAACAAGAGGATCTGCCTTTCCGTCATAATCCTTCACTTGTAAATATTTACCCACACGGGCAGTACCATTTAACGGCTCAATACCCAAGGTAGTACAGGTGGTATTGTTATCACTTGCATCATCATTATACAGCATCCAACGCCATAAATCCCAATAACGCTTACCCTCATAAGCTAATTCCACCTGACGCTCACGCAGACAAGCCTTAATAGCTTCATTCTTATCGGTAATCGTTCCCAAGCCATAATTATTGGATGCAGGAATACCTACACGGGCACGAATTTCACCAATTGTTTTCACTGAATTACTTATATCCCCCGTAGCTGCATAACATTCTGCAAGGTTCAACAACAATTCAGCATAACGATATTCGTATACATCAGTGCCATCCCATTGATATGTGTTTGCACTATTTTCAGCCGGATCGGACATTTTACGTACTATCGCCGGACTGCTGCCTTCATTTTCCGTGTAATAATGCAACTGAGAACCATCTTCTTTCGTTTCACTCCAACGATAATTCCAAACTACGGCATCTGCATCCTGATCATATCCCCATTTCGCTCCGGAGAAAGTAAACGTGTAATAGAAACGCGGATCACGATTCTTGAAGAATAAAGAACGGTCGTACCCGTTTATCGCCTCACCGTCATCATTTACAGCTTTGGAACCATCCGCCATCGGGAAAATATCCAACATACCCATAGGAACATGATAACCGGAACCACTGCCACCCATTGTTCTCAAACGGATTGTTTTCTGCCATCCACTATGTTCATCATTTTTAGAGGTAGAGCTAGCCAACAGTTTGACCATAATCACCTCCTTACATTCCTGATTATCAAACTTGTAGAACATTTCATTCCAGTTTTTGGCGGAATTGCCATACAAACCATAACCTTCGCTGCTCAAGAAAGCCTGTGCTTCTAGAGTAATATCCAACGCATCTTTCCAGCGTTTACTGCCTGTATTATTCCAATCTGCATTAAAGATAGGGCTTGCAAATACCAGCGCCACGCGGCTTCTGTATGCCAATGCAGCTTCCTTGGTCAACCGTCCATACTGGTCACTTCCCCATTCTTTACGAGTGGGAAGCAGATTCGCAGCCTCTTTTAAATCACTCAAGATCTGGTTGACACATGTTTCCACACTTTCACGATTATAATCTTTAGCTCCCTCACGGTCGGCCGCCATAAGCACTTTATTTACCACAGGAACAGCTCCGTATACACGTACCAGATCAAACAACTGCATGGCACGGAAGAAATAAGCCTGTCCTTTCGCTTTTTTTATGGCAGCTTCCGACAAGTCCTGACCATATTTATCAACCCCTTCCAGAATTTCATTGCAACTGCGGATACGGCTATATGGATCATTCTTTATATTCGTAGCCAGATTACTGCCAAAATAAGTTTCACAGTCCGTAGCTTTTTTCAAACTTCTGGAAGCGTCAAATTTCTTCTCGATACCCCATTTCTCCTCCGTATAAGTTGAATAGTCATTCCAGTTACCGGACAAGCCGTATGACTGTGGAGGGGTCATACCCGACTTATAAAAATAGTTATAATACACATTCTGAATATATAAGTCCAAATTAGATTCGATGCCGAAAGTCTTTTCCGGTGAATAACTGTCATACGGATTCATATCCTGCAAGAACTGGTCACTGCAACTGCTAAATGCCAATCCGGCTGCCAATAACACAGTATATAATATGCGCTTTTTCATATCAATGATTCTTTTTAATTTTAGAATGATACATTTACTCCCAACGACCACGTTCTCAATGTAGGATACAATGAAGTTGTTCCACAATACATATTACGATAATGATCGGGATACGGGTTATAGAAATCCCATAGATTATTACCTGTCAGACTTAATTTAGCCGACTGGATCTTTAAAGGTGACAACCATGCCTTAGGCAGCGTATAACCGATACTTAAGTTACGGATATAGCAACGGAACGTACTGATAGACCAAAAATCAGACGGTGCAATCACTGATCCTGATATTCTGTTGTCTAAACCTAAATTAGGATATTTCCCCGTCGTATTATTTCTTTCATCAAACATATCTTCCCAGAATGAGTCCGGTGTCCAAAGCATATTCCCACTGGATGTTGTGATTTTATTGACGTCAATCTGGCGATAGCCGCCCCATGAAGTAGCAATCATCATATTAAAGCTGATACCTTTCCATTCCGCCCCCAGTTTGGTGGTAAAACCATATGTCTTTCCACTCTTATTCAGTTTGGCATAATCCTGGGTCTTGGCAATACGTCCGTCGGGCCCCGACTGCGTACCATCCTCATTCAATACGCCACCCAAATCCTGATAAGCCAACATACCCGGTTTTAACTGACTGGCATCTTTTACGCCCAAATATTCCGGAGAAGTACCTGCGGCTTCTGCATTGGCCGATAAATAGTTCCAATAATTCTCAATATCATCACTGTTCCGTAAAATACCATCTCCGGAACTTGTACCTCTCCATACTTTATACCCGTATGTAGGGAATATAGTAGAAGCACCCTCTCTTACAGAATTTTCCTGTATATAACTCGGAGCAGACTGGGGCCATTCTCTTACCCTGTTACCATTAAATCCAAAATTCACTCCGATATTATATTTCACCTGATCTATTTTATCGCGCCAATTCAAAGAGAATTCACTACCAAAAGCATCAATACGCCCAAAGTTCACTTCTGTCAAAGCACCTCCTGCAAAAATAGGAGTACCTATGATACCACCGATATTCTGATTCAAGATGTCAGAGTTTATATCATAGTACACATCCACAGTCGCACTTAAACGGTTATTGAGGAAACGCAAATCAAAACCAAGATTAAATTTATCGGTATTATCCCAATGCGCATCAGGATTAGGAGTCGCTCCCGGCCTGATACCCGTTTGCAGGATACCACCGTTAGAACCGAATCCATATCCTCTACTAGGATCCAATGAATAGAGTTGCTTCCATCCCCATGCTTTGATATTATCTTTACCGGTACGTCCCCATGAGAAACGTACTTTCATGTATTCAAACCATGACGGTAGCAACTTCTTCATAAATTCTTCTTCCGAAGCTACCCACCCCACGGAAACACCCGGGAAGAAGCCCCAATAATTGGCCGGAGCAAATTTAGTGGAAGCATCGCTACGGAATAGGAATTGGAACAAATACTTATCGGCATAATTATAGCTTACACGACCTAAATAAGACAAAGAACCCTGTTTGTATTTATATGTAATAGAATTACCTGTATCCATCGCTCCCGCACTTGGCGAAGTACCCAAATAACCATCCGGGTCAGGGTTATTAAACAACATCCGCTTGGAATGCATATAAGCCTGCATTTTTTCCACTGCAGCCATGGCGGCAATACTATGCTTGCCAAACTTTCCTTCATAATTCACATAGAAGTTCAATTGCTCGTTTTTAGCCATCTGGTCTGAATATACCACACGAGTGCTTCCCGTAAATTCTTTGAATTGATAATCGGAAACAGACGGATGATCGCTATAAAAACGATTTCCGGGTGTCAATGCATCGCTTGCTTTCAGATAAGCCAACGTAAATGGCATAAATGCCTGCTCACTATCACTGGCACTACGCTTCAACGCATAGCTTCCCTTGAATGAAAGACCTTTGATAAACGGAACGGCATAAGTGACGGAGAAGTTGGCATCATAACTGAAATTATCATTCGTGGAATAAGAACCGTCATTATTCTCCATAGCAAAATAATTCCATGTACTCATCTTATTGCCGGATGCTGCATCACCCGCACTCGAATAACTATTCAACAAAGGAGATGTATAATAGGTGTTACCATCATCCAATGTTATCTCCCATGGCAAATAATTCGGCATATGAGCAAGAGCTAAATAATCACCGGATTCACCGAGCTTAGTTCCCCCATAACCGTTCAAATTGCTTAAACCTTTGGTAAAACTCGATGTGGTTTCCTGCTGGTTACCCGCTATGGTTGCAGAAAATTTCAAATCGGAAGTCAATTTGATATCCACACCTGCACGGAAGTTCCATCTATTATAATCCTGTTTTCCAAGATTCGCCCCCTGAGTATAGTAAGAAGCACCCGCAAAATAAGTAGCTTTCTCGCTACCGCCACTTACATTGACCGAATGGTTCATTGTAAAAGCACCGGACCAGGCTTCATCCAGCCAATTGTAATTCAAGCCATCCATCTCGGCCAGTTCCGCTTCATTATAAATTTTATTCATCCAGTTTCCATCCGGATCCATACTTATCTTATTACTGGCCAAATTAAAGGAATTGGCAAAACGTCCATAAGCTGCTCCTTTTAAGGTTTTAGGATGTCCCACTGCATCATTAAATCCGAATTTACCTGAATAATTGATTTTGGGAGCTCCTGATTTACCTCGTTTGGTCTTTACAATAATAGCACCTTGCGAAGCACGGGAACCGTAAATGGCAGCACTGGCATCACGAAGGACTGAAATACTTTCAATTTCAGAAGGATCAAGGGCATTGAAAGTTTCTAATGTCGGAAGACCGCTGTTGGCATCTATCTGAATCACATCATCGATTATGACCATCGGATTAGTACTACCACCATCTTTAGAATACGAGAAAGATTGACGAATAGACATAGTTGCCCCTTCACCCGGACGGCTGTCACCACCACTGATACTCAAACCAGGTATCTGTCCCGCTAGCGCAGCACCCAAATTCGACACCGGCAAATCTGAAATTTCCGAAGGAGTAATAACCCCGATAGATCCTGTCACATCTTTTGCTTTCTGAGTACCGTAACCGACTACAACCACTTCGTCCAACATTTTGGAATCTTCCTTCAGCACCACTCTAAAGTCTTTTCCTTGTTTCGGAGCAATCGTTTGCGGCACATACCCCACAAATGAAATGACAACCTTCTTGCCCGAAGGGACTTGCAAAGCAAATCTTCCGTCAAAATCAGTAATGGTACCGTTTGTAGTTCCTTCCACCACCACACTGGCACCAATCACCGGTTCACCAGTTTCATCAACCACCTGTCCGGTGACAGTTTTAGTCTGTTGCACCGACTGGGATATAGGGAATCCTGTCTCAGCGGATACTCCCTGAACAGAAACTCCTGTCAGAAACAGACTGAGACAGACCACTTGTGTCAAGTTGCCAATCTTGTCCAGCTTCTGAAGAAATGCATTTTCATTCTCCATAGAATCTTTTTTAAAATTAAAATATTATCTTATTTTTCTTGTTGAAATACCTGTTTCAGATAAGCGACATTCGTCCCGAAGTTTTTCTTTACATTCCGGACTTCATCCTTATTCCGTGACCGTTCAATGACCAGCCATCCGCTCCACCCCATCTTATCAAGGGTATGCTTTACGGCATTCATATCCAAACGGGTATTATAAGGAAGAGTAACCCCGTCTGTATCCGTACAATGTATCTGACAAATCCGATCCTTTCCCAATTTTTTCAACTCTTTACAGAGGTCGCGTCCATTTTCCAACGCATTTTGAAAACTATAATAAATCTTTATACCTTTCGAATTAATTTCTTTCAACAGTTTTATATCCCCTCCGGCATCCAAAGGAGTACGGATACCTATCACTACTCCATCTTTCACTGCCATTTCTCCCACTTCGTGCAAACGGCTTACCAACTCCTGACGTGCATCACCCGCTACTGTCCAGTCCTCTTTTATGCCGCCTAATGGAAGGAAAGCCACTTGGGCCCCCATCACCTTCATCGTATTCAAACAATCCTGCACTAAAGCTTTATAATTATGATGAGTCAAGAAAGATTGTCCAAAGAATCCGGACATCGCCACAGAAGGAACTTCAATATGCTGTTCCTGTGCTGTTTCTTTAAATAATTTACAGAAATGGGGCTGGTGGAACTTATTATCAAAAGTATCCCGTTTTCCCAAGCCTCCCATGTCCATTTCTATGCCATCACCTCCTAGTTCCTTCATCAATTGAAAAGAACCGATCTTCTGACGCTTTAGCATCATCCAGTCACACGCAGCTATTTTATAGCGTTGTTTTCCCTCTGAATTCTGTGCTCCCAAAGGCAGTAACATAAACAGGAGCATGATTAAACTGATAATTTTTTTCACATTCATCGTAATCTAGTTATTGTTTAGAATTAAGACGAATCACAAAAAAGTATGTAATCACTAAATCTTAATAAAGTCCAAAAATAACGTAGCAAACAAATAAGACAATCCCGCAAACACGACGCTCGCCTACATCTGTTTACGGGATTCCTGCTTTATAAGGTCAAGAAATCAACCTTTACGCCATTCATTCATATATTCCCTCGGAGTCTGATCATATTTCTTACGAAAACATTTACTGAAATAACCGGAATCCTTGAAGCCCACGGCAAAAGCTATTTCTGAAATACTCATATCCGAGTTTTTAATCAACTCTATTGATTTATTCAGACGAATCTCTTTCACTAAATCCACCGGAGCAAACCCGGTCAGGCTCTTTAACTTCTTAAAGAAAGCCGAGCGGCTCAGCCCGATAGTCGATGCTATAGTATCTATATTAAAATCACTATTATCCAGATTCTCTTCTATAACCTGATGAATCTTTTCAATGAACTGCACATCTTTCTTCACCAGGAACTGTTCGTATGTATCCTGTTCCTCCTTATGTTCTTCGGGCTGCTGCCATACACGTTCACGGAACAATTTACGTTCATTCAGCAACTGTTCGATACGTGCTACCAGATAGTCTTTGCTGAAAGGTTTGATGATATAGGCATTCGCTCCCATGCTTATCGCTTTGGTCTTCGCTTCATCATTACCTTTCGCCGTCAGGATAATCACCGGAATATGACTGATTTGGAAATCTTTACGGATGCGTTGCAACATCTCTATTCCATCCATATTCGGCATCATCTGGTCGGTGACTACCATGTCGGGATGATAAAGATGTACTTTCTTCAGCCCCTCCACACCATCATTGGCCATATAAATATTGAATTTATCTTCCAATTGCAGCTTCAACATATTGCATAAATCCTTATTATCTTCTACAATCAGCACGGTAGGCAAAGACGAATCGACAGGCTGTTCTTTCTCCTCCTCGCTTTCCTTGCCGGCAGAGACAGAAACAGATTCAGCCTCAGGAACACTCACCGTTTCCCCGCCCATATAGAAATCGACTTCCGACGGTTTGTAATGCTCCTTACCCAATTGCAATTCAATGGTAAAGACCGCTCCCTTCCCTTCAGGACTCTCTGCATAGATTTCCCCATGATGCAGACTGATAATTTCCTTAGACAAAGCCAATCCGATGCCCGTTCCCTGATAATAAGCGCCCCGTGCATTGTCAGCCTGCGAGAAACGCTCGAAGATTTCAGAAAGCTTGCTTTGGGGAATCCCCACACCGCTATCTTCCACCCGTACATAACAATGCCTGTCATCATCCGACACTCCCATCGTGACATAAATATTCCCCCCGGCAGGAGTGAACTTGAACGCATTGGAGATGATGTTGCGGATCACGATGGCCACTTTCTCCTTATCCGCCCATACCATGATATCCTCACCGGCCAGCTGGAACGTGAAGCTGACTTCATTTTCTTCGGCCATCACCCTGAATTCTTTCTCAAAAGAGTCTACCATCTCATTCAGGTTGAACAACGACACATGCAGACGCATTTTTCCGTTCTGTATTTTACGGAAATCCAATATCTGATTGACCAGTTGCAGCATCTGTTTGGTATTCTTTTCCATCAGATCCACATATTGCATTCCTTTCTGAGATAGTTTTTCTTTCTCTTTCAACTCCTGAATAGGCCCTTGGATCAGAGTCAGCGGAGTACGCAACTCATGCGAGATATTGGTAAAGAACTTGATTTTCAATTCGGACAATTTTTGTTCGATATACACATCATTCTTCACCTTAATCATGAAAAGAGATAATTTTATAGCCACCAGCAATAAGGCTACGGCTATAATCATATAGATAACATACGCCCACCAACTGGCCCACCAAGGCGGCAGAATGACAACGGTCAACTCACGGAAAGATTCCAAACCGGGATTTGCCTCATCCAGTGTCTGTACTCTGAAAAGATACTTGCCGGGAGGAACATTGGTATAGGATGCTATACGGTTCTTCCCGTTATAGTGCCATTCTTTTTCATATCCTTCCAAAATATATTTGTAAGACACACGGTTCTGATTATTATAGTTCAACGCCGCAAACTCTAAAGTAAACATGGACTGGTTATGATTCAATGTAATCCTGTCTGTATAGGTAATGGACCGGTCAATAATGGGATGGTCCGTATAGCTGCGTATATCCCGGTTTGATATCTGACATCCTACAATAAATGTGTTATAATCAAATCTTTGCGTTTCCAGCTTATCGGGAGAAAAGGTCAAGATACCCTCTTTACACCCTACCCAGAGTTCTCCGTCCAGCGTTTTCAATGTGGTGCTTTCTTCCATCACAACCGGGGGAAAGCCATCGTATTTGTCATAGTTACGCACCTGGCTTGTCGCCCTGTCAAAACAAGAGAGTCCTT
>OHAU01002467.1_pt1 | contig 17527 bp, 12 predicted proteins | sample 1577181 | NCBI WGS metagenome assembly OHAU01 (sample SAMEA3541472, study PRJEB24748) | human gut metagenome | biome: human gut; feature: human-associated habitat; material: faeces | place: China | collected 2012 | reverse complement strand
CGTGAGGACGAAGCGCGCCGCCTGTTCGGGCAGGCGGGCCAGGCCGGAGTGAAGGAGGCGACGGAGAACCTGAGGCTGATGGATATGGAGTGAAACGTATGCGTTAGATAATATAAAAAAGAGAGTATTAAACATTTTATTAACCAAAACAGATTTAAAAATGAAACTTAAGTATTTGTTTTCAATGGCTATGGCCGGATTCCTATTTGGCGCATGCTCCAGCGACGACGTGGTCGTGGGCGACGGTGGCCAAGATGGTGCGGTGGCGGTACAGCCCGGTGAAGAGGGATTCCTCAGCATGTCTATCAACTTGCCGACGGCTGTGGGCGTGAAGCGTGCAGCGGGCTACGACGACGGTACGCCGGATGAGTACCAGGTGAACAGTGCCAAATTGTTGGTGTTCTCCGGTGAGTCTGAGGCTACTGCAACGTTGCACCAGGTGTATGACTTGGATGTCAGTGCCTTCACGAAAAACGACGAGACCCAGATTACTTCTTCTGCCAACATCGTGCAGGATATTCTGGTGCCTCCTACGGTAGGACAGCAAGCCCCCACTTTTTATGCCATGGTCGTGCTGAACGACAACGGGCTGTTGCCTGGTGAGGGCGATGCGTCCGGCACGGAATTCCACCAGAAGACTTTCAAGGAAGTCAGTGAGCTGGCCAAGGATTTGGACGAAAACACTCTGCGGACTCACGGCGGCAATCCCAGCTTCTTCATGAGCAATGCGCCCATGTACAGTGTGGCCGGGGGTACTACGCGTCCGGCCGATAACGGCAAGGTGACCACTTTGGCCGAAATCGACCAAACTAAGATTTTCCAGACCGAACTGGAAGCGCGCCAGAACCCTGCTGTCACGGTGTATGTGGAGCGTGCCCTTGCCAAAGTGACGGTAAAGGCCGATAATGACAAGCTGAGCGGCGATGCCAATGAGAACCTTGTCGGTTATACGGTTAGCGGGTGGACGCTTGACAACACGAACAAGTCCACTTACCTGGTGCGCAATGTGGCACCTGAAAACTTGGCTACGGCACAACCGGCATGGTGGCAGTACAACAATGCGGAGTCAAATTACTATCGCTTCGTGGACGTTGCAGCCGTAGAGACGGGTGTCTCATTGTATCGTACCCATTTCGGTATCGACCCCAACTATGCCGTGGATAATGATTATGCTACGGGAAGTTTGTTGAACAAGGTGGCTAAGACCATTCCGGCGGGCGACCTGACCCCGGCCGGCGAAACTCCCCGCTACTGTCTGGAGAATACTTTCGACGTGAAACACATGACGGAGCGGAACACTACCCGCGTGATCGTGGCAGCCACATTGGAAATCGACGGGGCTGAGGGCAATGGCGACTTTTATTTGCTGAACAAGAACACCGCCACGATTTACCAAAAGTCTGGCGTGGAGAACGAAGTGAAACGTTTGTGGATGAATTATTTCCAGACTATCATGTCGGAGTTTGTCAAGAACGGAAAGTTTACGGAGGATAATGTGACCGTGACCCTGAGCAACGCAACGGGTGCCGCACAGGCCGACGGTGGCTATACGACGGTGACGGGCATTGTAATGAATGATAATGACGTGGAAGGCCTTGAATACCAAGAAGGTAAAACCATTGCTGACATAAACGCCGCAGCCGCAGCATATCTGTCTACGTTGAACGATATGCTGACCATCTCCTATTACAAGGGCGGTGTGGCTTACTATCCGGTGCTGATCAAGCATTTCGGAGACACTGAAACACCTTGGACTATGCCTGATGGCGGAGTTTTGGAGTCTTATCCCGGAACGGATGCCGCCAACAATTGGCTGGGACGCTACGGTGTGCTCCGCAATACGTGGTACACCGTCAACGTGACGGGCCTGAAAAACATCGGTTTCTGCGAAGTGCCTGACGCAGGTACGCGCTATGACGACCCGTTGAACCAATACATTGCAGTGGAAATCCATATTTTGCCTTGGGCGACACGCTCTCAGGATGTGGACCTATAAAAGCGTCTTGCAGAAGATGAATGAATAAAGTGAAATAGGGGGGAGGCCGTGCGGTCTCCGGGCTTTCCGGCCTCCCCTTTTTGGGAATGGGAAAGGAAGTGCGCCCTTGGGGCGCGGACCCTCCGCAGGGAGGGAAACGGGACGTTCCGCCGGTCCCGGAACCAGTCGGGCGGGAACATAGAAACGGCAAGGATTTGCCCAACGGAAGAGGAAACCATGAGGTGGAGCCGCATGTGCGGCAAAGCCCACTATATATAAAAAGGAAAAAGAACGAAGGAAAGAATGTTGAACGAAAAACAAGGATATATGAGGGATAAGATGAAAAAATGGTTTGCGGCGTGGTGCGGCCTGACGGCGGCGTGCGCCATGACGACCTCCTGTTCGATGATGCAGGACGACTTGGACGATTGCCCCACAGGGCTGTACCTCTCCTTTAAGTATGACTACAACCTGCAGCGGGCCGATATGTTCAACGACCATGTGGGTGCCGTCACGGTGTATGTCTTCGACGAGGAAGGGCGGTATGTGACGAAACAGGAAGAAGCCAACGTGCCGGGGCATGCCCCCCTTTCTTCCCCGTTGTACACGATGCGCATGAACCTCGCCCCGGGCAAGTACAAGTTTTTGGTATTGGCCGGGCAGAAGGATTATGAGGCTCAACTGGCCGGGGGAGGTGCACGTTTTGTGCGCCGTGAGCCAGGTGCGGGCGACGCGATGGAAGGGGCGTTGGACGTGATGCTGGACCGCGTGGCGGGCGCGTCGGGATGGGAAGTGGCGCATGGCGGCCTGCCTCTGGACACTTTGTGGCACGGCATGGAGCTTTCCGCCGCAGAGGTCTTCGAGGGAAAGCCCACCTACGACACCATCTCCTTGGTGCGCGACACAAAACACATCAACGTCAGCCTGCGCGAGATAGATGACCCCACGCAGATGGACGTGGCCAACTATGATTTCCGCATCATCGACCGCAATGCCCGTATTCTTTGGGACAACTCCCTGGACCGAGCAGGTGGCCTACACGCCCTACGCGGCGTGGAACACGGACGACCGGGTACCGGCAACCGACGCCGAAGGAAACGACTTGGGTCAGCCCGGGCACATCGCCCACGTGGAGTTCATGACCTCGCGCATCCTCTACCACGAGGATGCGGCGGACGACGGCATCTTGTCGGTGACGAACCGCGAGACGGGGGTGGAGGTCATCCGCGTGAACCTGCCCGACATGCTGTGCCGCCTGCGCAAGTATGCGGACATCTACCGCTATTCGCCGCAGGAATTCCTCGACCGGGGGTATGATTACCAGATGGACTTCTTCCTGAAAGGGGGTGAACTGGCTTACGTGAACATCGGCATCAGCGTGTTGAACTGGAGCGTGAGGGTGCAGTTCGAGGAACTTTGACGGCGGCGGAAAAACGCACTTTTAAGAACATAAAAGGATGGTTTGGAAATGAAGAAAGCATATCATATCATGGGAGGGTTGCTGTGCGGTGCATGTCTCGGCCTCGCTGCCTCGTGTGGGCAGATGGAGGACGAGGCGTGGGGCAACGGCCGGTGTGACGCGATGGAAAACGCGGAGGTGCGAGAAGGGACGATGTTCCTCGACGTGAGGCTTTCCGTGGGCGACGGCGGACCGTCGAAACGGGCCAACCCGGCCGGAGGAGAGGACGGTGACGGGCGCGAACCGGGCAACGACGACGAAAACGCGGTGACGGGGCTTACGGTATTCTTGTTCCCCAACGAGGCGGATCTGAACTCGGAGACGGGACGTGCCCAGCCGGTGTTGGCGGCTTACTATTTCGATGGCGGCGACTTGTCGCAGGTCGGTACGGGTGAAAACGTTTCATACGCGACGAAAAACCCATTGGACGTGTCCGACTTGAATTTGGACCAATGTAAAGTGCTGGCCGTGGTGAACGCGGATTATTCGGGAAACTTCGAGAACGGCACGTGGAGGACCTTGGCCGACTTGCGCGACTTGCAGACCGAAAACGACTTATGGCGGGAGGCCGCAGACCCGCAGAATATCCGGAAGACGAATTTCCTGATGTCTTCCACGGAACTGGCCACGGTGACCGACATCCGGAACAGTACGGAGGCCAGTCCGGCCAAGGCTGTGGTATATGTGGAGCGGTTGGCTGCCCGGGTGGACTACCGGACGGGGCAAGATGTGTTCGACGTGGTGGATGGCGGGCAAAATACCGTGGGCGAGGTGGAGATTACAGGTGCCGCCCTTGTCAACCGGTTGGACGGCCATGTGAACCTGCTCAAGCATGTGTCTGACGACTATACGGAGGAGGTGGCCGATGCTGCAATCGGACGGGAAAAGGCCGCAGACGGAGGCCGTGCCACCAACTGGGTGGTGGACGCCTATGAGACGGCAGACAAGAAATTCGGGGACTTCCTGCCCACACTGACGGAGGATGCCGGATGGGAGGACTTGTTCTCTAAGGGACTACCCATGACGGCAAGCAACGGGACGGAATGGAACTGTCTTGGCTACGTCCGGGAGAATACGAACCGGATACAGGGGGCGGACGAGTTGCGCCGCTATGCCACGGGCGTGGTGTTCCGGGCGCAATACAATGTGAAGGCGGACGGATTTACCGACGGTGGCGACATCTTCAAGTATGGGAACGGCCTCTACGCCACGTTGGAGGCCGCCGGCGAAGCCGCCGGTGCGCCGGAAAGCGTGACCGTGGAGGACTGCGCCGGGTACGGCATCACGTATTACCCGAAAGGTGTGTGCTATTATACTTATTGGATCAAGCATGCCGATGACGGAGATGACACAGCGTTCGGCACGATGGAATACGCCATCGTGCGCAACAACCTTTACCAACTGACTGTCACGTCGGTAAGCGGCATAGGCGACCCGCAGCCCGGTGACAGTGAATTGACGATAGAAGTGGCCGTGAGGAATTGGCAGGCGATGGACGAAGAGAATGTGGATTTACAATAAAGAAAGGAAAAAGATATGACGAAGAAGGTGCGCTATATGTATGAGGCGGTGTTGACCGTATGCCTTTCTATGCCGATAGGCTGCGTGCAGGAAAGCGGCACGGAGTATCCCGGGTCGGAAACGGACGGGGCGGCTACGGCCGTGGTGACTTTACAGGTCGGGGCTGCGGGTAATGTGCAGACCCGGGCTTATGGAGGTGACGGTGCGGCCATCGCCGGGGAATTCATGAACACCTTGGAGCTTTTCATCGTGGACGGCCAAGGCGTGGTGGAGAAAGTCATCCGCGCCACGGGCGATGCGAATTTTGTGCCGGAGGACAACGGGCGGGGCGGTTGCGAGACGGACTATTCCACCATCGTGACACTCCGCACGGGGGCCAAGACCATCTATGCTTTTGCCAATCTGGACGGCCATGCGGATGTTGAGGGGAAAAATTTGGGGGAGGTGTTAGGCGGCATCAAGGAAGGAAGCCTTTGGGCGGATGCCGGGATAAACGACGGTACGGCCGTGGCTGACCCCGCTTCGAAAATAAATCTGGCGGACGTTTTTATCCCCATGGCAGCGCGGCGCGAAGTGAGCATACCTGTGAGCGACGGGACGGTGCGCCTCGAATTGGTGCGCCTCGTCGGGAAGGTGCGTCCCCGGTTGACGAACGACAAAGGAGGGGACGTGCGTGTGACTTCGCTCTCCATCGGGGACTTTGCCGACCGCGTCGCCTTGTTCGAGGGCGGGAGTGCGGGCACGGTGTCGTTCGACAGGACACGCCTTTTCACACTCGACCGCACAGTGGGGGCTGCTCCCATGGATTTGTACGGCACGGGGGACGACGGACAGGCTGTGCTCTCGTCCGGAGGAAAGGGGATGCCGGAAATTTATGTGAACGAAACAGACGGCAGTACCCCGTTCCGGATTACGTTGACGATAGACGGTGACGAGATGGCGGGGAAGACTGTGGCCACAGCCGTGCCGCGCAACCATTACCTGCCTTTGGCCTTGAACCTGTCCGATTTCCGTTTGGCGGTGACGGCCTACGTGGCTCCCATCGGCGGTTACCCGGTGGCGGTGATGACGGAGCCTTCGCTGACGGACCATTACGAAGTGGACGTGCCGGAAGGTTGCCATTTCGAGGTGGAAGGCACGTTCGGGCGCACGGAGACCGCAGACATGCCGGTCACATCGTGGGCGTGGACCGTGCCGCAGGCATCTGCCGGCCTTGTGGCGGTAGAGAATGAAACGGCCATCCCTCTGGTGGGTTGGCTGACGGCTTTGCCTGGCAAACAGGCCACGTTGGAGTTCAGCGTCGCCACGCCCCACGCCAAGAAAGGGACGCTGACGCTGACCACCGTGCCGTTGGGCGACATGGACGGCTACGGGCTTGTAAACCGGCGCAGTTTGCCGGGGTGGACAGAGAATGCACAAAAATACGAAAGGGTAAACCTGAGCTATAATTAAATAAGGAGGAGATTCGGTTATGAAAGAACTTCGGATTTTATATAAGGTCATCGTGGGGATTGTGGGAACAGCTTGGCTTGCCGTGCAACCGGCAGCCGGTCAGGTTAATGGGAATAGATATAATACCAATTATTCAGACCGTACCATCCAGCATAAGGCGACCGGCACGACCAAGAATAAATGGTTCCAAACGCGTGAGGCCACAGGAATGTCCGCTTCGGCCAAGGCCATGGATACGTTCAACGACGAGGTATGGTCTTTCAACGTTTACGGGCACGACGTACAGGCCGCCCATACCTTTACTGACACGTTGTATGTACACAAGGGGCGTTCGGTGACGTTGAACCTGCCTACAGTCTCGAGCTCGGGAAACCAAAACAGTGCGCAGAAATACCAACGATGGTACAACTTGGCGACGGACAGGCTTTTTCGTACGGGGAATTCAGGAAACAATCGAGTTCAGGATTTGCTTACCCCGTCGAACGGAACGGTTTTTCGCCTTGCAAACGGTTACGTGGGCGGACGTGGTTTGTTGGGGTCAAGCAGCATTATGTATAATGCGAATTTTTATTATCCGACGGACGCAGAGTTTAGGGAATGGAATGTTGAGAACGGCGAGTATGATAACGCGATGTATGTCGTGGCATGCGACCTTTCCGGCTATATGGATTTTACCAATACCTTTGTGGAAGGACAATCAGGGCGGCTGAGTTTTATGCCCGACAGGGGAAATCCCATAGAACCGACGTTGTCCTTGCGTGCCGTGTATGTGATAGTGGGGGTGGACAACGTGGATGCGGTAGACGACTTTCCCGACAACCCGGATTTCTGGACCAAAGGGCACGGGAGGCTGTTGAGCACGGAATACCAGGGAGGCAACGCCACCGGAAAGAAGTTTCTGGAAGAATATGACATCACTTTCCCTTGCGACCATATTTCCAACCGCACGGACGAGGTGGTGACCTTGAGCAAAAGTGCGATGGGATATGGATTGCCGGGCGTGTCAGGCAGTTCTGATGTGAACCTCTCTGTGCAACTGGTCGACAATGGGGCAGGGTTGAGTCTCCAAACGACAAGCTTGTCCGATAAAGACCGGGTTATCAAATTCAGGAAGCAAGGCGTGGGCGGAAATACCCCTTGGAGCGTGACGGACGGAAGCAAGGCCACCATCGTGGTGACGAAGACCGTGAACCGTACGACGTACAATATCGCCAAGTTCAACCTCACCTTCCGCAAGGACACGCGGTTGTTGACGCAGCACCAGTTGGAGCGGATTGACACGCGCGACGGGAATGTGGCAACACAGACTTGGTACATGCCCACACGCACACCCCGTTATTTAAGGGAAAACTACCAGTTGCTGACCTCGCGTACGTTCGATTACGACCCGGCGGTGGCTGCTGATTATGGGTCGGATATGTATTATCCTTATCCCTTGGAATGGGGCTACAGTTCCTATGCGTTCTTCGACGGGTCTCTCAAAACTGATTTTGACGGGTCTACAAGTAATAATTCTAATTATGGAAACCAACCTTTTGTGGAATGGGGTAGTTATGCCATTACCAATTCGTATGTGGGGTATAATGATATGGTTAATTTAAAAGGAACCTCTCCGGATCCCTATTTGGGTGGTCGTGGGGAAGAAGGCGACAAATCGGAATATTTCCTTTATGTGGATGCGGCCGATTTGCCAGGTTCTATTGTCACGCTGCCTTTCGCGGTAAACCTTTGCCGGGGATCAGAGTTGTTTGTCAGTGCATGGGTAAAAGGAGCCGGAGCAGCAGGTACCGAGGATGCGGCCATGCTTTTTACCATCAACGGCATCGATGCGGACGGGAACAAGACTCCGCTGTACAAGCAGTCCACGGGGCAAATCCGTACCACGACGTATATGACGAGGGCAAGTTCTACAGAATATACGGGGAATAACGGCTATGGGGAAGGTACGAACGACTGGTATCAGATTTTCTTCTCGTTTATCAACGATGATGAAAAGAACGCGGGTTTCGTGTCATACGAGTTGCAGGTGGACAACAACTGTGCCAGTACGAACGGCGGTGACTTCTACCTGGACGACATCGAGGTGTTTATCGCCCAACCTACGGCAGAGGTGGAACAGTTGGAATACACCTGCGTCAACGACCGCACGCCCTTGAACATCACGTTGGACTGGAACCAACTTTGCGAACGCCTCGGCATCGATGAAAGTTTGACGCATGGCAATGCGGCTGAAGGCATAGATTTCTGTTTCATCGACACTGTGAAGTATGCCCGGTTGTTGGCCGATGCCGGAACCCGGCAGGACAGTATCGAAGCACTGAAGGACGCGATAGTAAACGTGGGGGCGGCTGATGACGAATCGGAAGGTTACGACGAACCTATAGTTTCCTTGTTCTTTTACCTCGATTGGGAAAAAAATGACCCGTATCCGAAACATCAGGTCGGGGCTGACGGTCGTAAAATATATAACATCGCATACAAGCATAAAAAGGACGACGGAAATTCCTATTTCTATGCCATGGGAACAGAGGCGGAAAGTAACCGCAAGTTGTCTGTCGACTTTTACTCCGCCCTCTCGCCCAACCGTCCGTACCTGATGCTGATTATCGACCGCGATCCACAAAAGGGACAGGCCACGGTGGAGGATTTCCATGACATGATGGACGACCCCTGTGGCATCAATACACTGTTCTACGTGACCTCCCAAACCATGGTGAAGGTGAATGGTGAGGTGCTCGACCCACAGACCGACTTCTGCGAGGGGCAGGTGTTCAGCTTCGGGGCACAAATCCGCGTGCCGATCGGTTTCAATGACGAAGGGGAACAACAGTTTGTCGTGTTGAATGAAGGCGTGTATTTCGACTGGTTCTTCGGAACGGAGGATGAATTTACGACAGGCAACATGGAGTATGGCAATGTGTCTTTATATGTTGCGTTGGCGCATTTCCGCGGGCATTATCCCGATGCGGAGACCTTGGAGGGCGTGGTGCCTCAACCAGCAGATGGGGATGCGGGTACGCCGGAACTGACGCAGAATGATATCGACCTCATCCGCCATTACCTGACCGTGGAAGGCGATGCGGGCGGCCTGAACCATCCGCTCGTCTTGCACCGCGAGAACTTGGACATCCGGATATTGGAGACGGGCTTGCAGTTGGTGGTGTATCCCATACATAAGGATTTCCCTCCTGCGGAAGCAGGCATTACCGATGAACAATGGACAAGGGTTTGTACGAGCTACGTACCTTTGGAATTGCATGCCAACGGGAAGGCCCCGACGCTGTATGCCGGTTTTAACCATATCATGGACTATCCGGACGGTTACAATCCGGCCTTGCGTATCGGCTTGGACCAGATAAAGCGGGTAAAATATGACGGAGAACGGAATACGAACAAGCTCCGGATAGATTTGCGCGATGCTTCCTACGTGAGCGACGGTGTGGATCGGTTGGGCTTGATAGACTATAATCCGGGTACGGACGAGGTGGATTATACGCAGGTGTATCTCGTAGACACGGATGACCCACAGTATGAACGTTACTTTGCCAACACCACGCCTGAAAACTTTAACGAATTCATGCTACCTATCGGGAAGTTGTCGGCTCTCGTAGGCGAAGAGTATGAGGTAGGGGGAGGCTTTGACAACCATGCCGACCTTGGATTCTTCTTGGATGAACAGCAACTGGCGGACGGGACTACGTTCACCTTTGCTCCACGTGAAGGGTACTATTATACTTTTATCGTGCATTTCGAGGAAAAGACCGGTGGTGGAGAGGCCACGACCAGTTGTTGGGGCTCGTTCCCGGTGACAATGAAGGTAGTGCCCGAATATCTCGTGTGGGACGACAAGCAGGCCGGGGAAAATGGAGTGGCCACGGGCAACTGGCACGAAGATGGCAACTGGCGGCGCGCAAGCAAGGGTGACTTGCACAAAGCGCAGACTGACAATACTTACGAGGAATATGCGGACGGAGACGGACGGGCGTTCACGCCGATGTTGTTTTCCAAGATCGTCATGCCGAGAGGCTCGAAAGTGGAACTGTATGCAGCGGGTTTGTCGCATTCGGGCAACGGACAGGAATGGGTGACGCAGCGTCCGCAGCATATCGGTGCACCGACAGACAACATCCAATATGACCTGATGGCTTACGACCATAAGGCAGATGGCAGTCAATTGGAGACCGAGCCGTTCCGTGTGAGCATGGCGGACGAGATTCATTTCGAGCCGGAGGCTGAGATGTTGCATGCCGAATACCTTTATTATAATAAGGCTTACACGGACGTGGAACTGGAGGGCGGACAGTGGTACACTTTGGCTTCGCCCTTGCAGGAAGTGGTGGCCGGGGATTTCTATACGAAACGGAACGGGCGAGAGGATGCCGGATACTTTACGGGAATTTCGTTCGATGGCTCGGAGAACGACCGTTTCTCCCCGTCGTTCTACCAACGGGCGTGGAAGGATGATGCGGAGACGGTTCTGCTGCAAAAGCGGCAAGGCGACGTGAAAAATGTGGCTGTGGCCGGAAACTGGAGCGCGCTTTACAACGACGTGGACGAGCGTTATCCTTCGGGGTGGGGCTTCTCGTTGAAAGTGCAGGATCTTGCGGACGAGGCCGGAGGCAAAGCGTTGGTGCGCTTGCCTAAGAAGGATGATTCTTACCTGTACTACAGCCAGGACGGCGCGACATCTGGACATACGACCGGAATAAGAAGGAACGAGTCCGCTGTGGGTAAACTGAAGTCGGATAGTTTGTTCGTGAGGAAACTTACACCGGATTATGGTTGGGGGAATATTGTGGATGGGGCACTCGAAGTAGGGCTTGGGACTTCTGCCGCAGGTGGTTATTACTTGGTGGGCAACCCGTTCATGTCGCATTTGGACGTGGCCGAGTTCCTGACGGTCAACAGCGATGTCTTGGAACGGAAATATTGGTATGTGGAGAACGGAGTGCAGGATGCGGCCGTGGCCGCTGCGCAGGGCGATCAAGGATGGATTTCTGTGGCGGAAGGTGCATCGGGTGCTGCCCTTGTGCCTCCCATGCGTTCTTTCTTTGTGAAGAAAGCGGAGAACGCCGCAGGCCGTACGGTGAAATTCACGGCGGGCATGCAGGCTTTTGCGCCGGAAGCAGCCGGAGGAAATGTCAATGCCAACCTGTTGCGCTTGACGGCCACGACGGAAGACGGGCGCGAGAGCCGTGCCGTGGTGGTCTATGCGGACGGGGCTTCCGAAGACTATGTTTCAAGCGAAGATGCCGAGCTCTTCCTCGATTCTAACTTGGGCGATGTGCCTTCCGTCTACACTGTGGGCGGCACGCAGGCCCTGAGTGTCAACGTGACCCCGGCTACGAAACGGATACCGTTGGGCGTGCACGGTGCGGAGGACGAGGCGGTGGCCTTGCGCTTCGAGGGTATTGACGTTTGTAACGGGGCAGAGCTATACGATGCGCTGACGCAGGTTCGTACCGCACTTTACGACGGTATGGAAATCACAGTGCGCACGAACGAGGACGGGCGTTATTACATCGTGCCTGCGGGGACGGGGCTTGAAAAGGAAAAAGAAGCCGGTGATGAGTTTGCGGTCTATTCCGTGCGTTCTGGTGAAGTGGTCGTGGCTTCGTCTGTGGGCAGTCTGGCTTCGGTGAAGGTCTATACGGTCGGTGGTGTGCTGATGGCGGAGGAAACATGTGCGGAAGGTACAACCATGTGCAGGCTGGCCGTGAAAGGAAATGAGAATTATGTGGTGCAAGTGACGAATGTCTACGGAAAGAAAGCCGATGTGAAACTCCACGTGAAATAACATGAATATGTTTAAGGGGAAAGTGTGTTTTTTCCCCATATAAGTAGAAGCCTCCTTACGTTATAAAACGTGGGAGGCTTTTTGGGCTGTATAACCATGTGATAACAATGTGGGTCAAATCAGTATCATGCCGGCTTCCTTGCATTCCCGGCGCATTTCTTCAGGCCAGATGCTCGACTGGGTTTCGCCTACATGTGCTTTGTGGAGCAGCACCATACACAGGCGGCTTTGCCCTATGCCGCCACCGATGGATTGGGGCAGAGTTCCATCGAGCAGCCGACGGTGGAAATAAAGGTTCTTACGGTCTTCCTTTCCGCTCAGTTGCAGTTGTCGGAGTAAAGCCTCTTGGTCTACGCGGATGCCCATAGAGGAAAGTTCGATGGCGCGGCCCAATATGGGATACCAGATGAGCAGGTCTCCGTTCAGTCCGGCCAAGCCGGTACGTTTGTCAGTAGTGGAGTAATCGTCGTAATCCGGAGCACGTAAGTCATGCTCTTTTCCGTCGCCCAGCTTCCCGCCGATGCCGATAATGAATACGGCACCGTATTCCCGGCAGATGGCATCCTCACGTTCTTTCGGGGTAAGCCCGGGATAGCGTTGGCGAAGCTCCTCGGCGTGTATGAAATGTATGTCCTCCGGCAGGAATGCTTTCAATTGTGGGTAGGTCTCGCAAATAAAGAATTCCGTGCGTAGGATGGCATTGTAAATGCGGTTGACGATTTTTTTCAGGTATTCCGTGTTGCGACAGTGGGACGGCATGACACGTTCCCAATCCCACTGGTCTACGTAAAGCGAATGCAGGTTGTCCATTTCTTCGTCCGCACGGATGGCGTTCATGTCGGTGATGATGCCGTATCCTGGTTCCACATTATACTCAGCCAGTGTGACCCGTTTCCATTTGGCCAGCGAGTGAACCACCTCCGCTTGTGCCTCGTTCATGTCTTTGATGGGGAAAGTGACAGGACGTTCCACTCCGTTCAGGTCATCGTTCATTCCTAACCCTTTGAGTACGAATAGGGGAGCAGTCACCCTACGTAAACGCAGTTCGGTGGATATGCTACTCAGGAAGAAGTCTTTTATTTTCTTAATGGCAATTTCTGTCTGCTGCAAATCCAACAGCGCATGATAGTTTTCCGGTTTGATTAAATGACTCATTGCTTTATGACGTTTATTGATTTCTTTCAGAATGTTCTGCAAAGATAGCGTATTTTTGTTAACGTGGAAGCGGATAAAGTGTTTTTTGTGTCTATATGATAATTTTTATTCTGCGGATTAATTTTTTGAAATAGTTTGGTGCGTCTTTGTTTTTTTCTTAATTTTGCATCGTTTTTAAGGCTCCGTAGCTTAGCTGTATAGAGCGTCAGATTCCGGTTCTGAAGGTCGAGGGTTAGAATCCCTCCGGGGTCACGGTAGAAAAGAGGATTTTCAGTAATGAATTTCCTCTTTTTTCGCTGTATATAAAGGAATTGCACAGATGGAGACGAAAATATGTCATGAAGAACCTTATTACAAGTAGACTTTAAGACTTACAAGTAACCTGAATTTGTTTACCCATTGTTTATCCTAAAAGTTATGGCTACATTTAAAGCAACAATAAAGAAAGACAAGCAACGTTCTGATAAAACATGGAATGTGCTTATCAGATTCACGCATGAACGTAAGGTGCGATACATCTCTACAACGATGTACGTCACAAAGAAAGACCTGACCGCGTCTTTTAAAATCAAAAACCAGCAAGTGATAGATAAATGCGAGGATTTGATTCGGGTTTATCGGGACAAGGTTAACAAACTGAATCTTGAAATCAACTCCATGGACATTGATTCAGTCATAGATTACCTGAAATCAAAAGATGATAAAAGCGGCATAGATTTTATCGCCTTCTCAAGGAAATGGTGCGCTGCCCATACCGAAATAAAGGGAATAAGGAATTACCTTACAGCCCTAAATTCGCTTTGCACGTTTTTTGGAAGAGAATCTATACTTTGCAGTGAGATAACCGTCCAAAAGTTGAAAGAGTACGAGGAATATCTTTCAGACAAGAAGCGTGCACAATCCTTATATCCATCTGCCATTGCCCGGCTGTTTATGGAGGCAAGGAACTATTTTAACGACGAGGATAATAACATTATCCGTATAAAACAAAATCTGTCAAAGTATAAGCCTAAGCAGCAAAATGTAGCCGAAAAGAGGGCGTTGACTGTGGATGAAATCAGAAATGTATTCAATATTTCTTATACCGGAATCAAAGTGAGGGGGATGGACAATAGAAGGGATTTGGCGAAGGATTGCTTCATGCTCTCTTTTTGCCTGATGGGTATGAACTCCGCCGACCTGTATAATGCCACAGAGTTTGACGGGGAATATATCACTTACTATCGTACCAAGACAAAAGACCGGAGAAATGATAATGCAAAAATGGTTGTCAAGGTACACCCTATAATAAAGCCTTTGATAGAGAAATATCGTGGTAAGGAACGTGTGTTTAACTTCTATGAGAGGTTTTCTTCAATGGGTGACTTGAACCGCTCCATAAACATAGGACTTAAAGAAATTGGAAGAGAATTGGGAATAGACAACCTCCAATTCTATTCCGCGAGGCATTCCATGGCCACAATCGCAATTAATAAAGTAGGAATAAACAAATATATTGTCAATGACATGCTTTGTCATGTGGATTCGTCAATGAGGATAACCGACCTGTATATACAAAAGGATTTCGCTCCCGTCAATGATGCTAATTTTAAGCTAATTGAATATATGTTTGGATAAGATGCTTAAAGCCGGAGGAATATTCTCCGGCTTTTTTCGTTATTTGTTTTTAATAAATCCTATCGGGTTACGTGGCTTCTCTTGCAGTCGCTTTTGTGCCTGAAGCTCGGCGAGCGTCTGGTTTATGAGTTCCAGTTGCATACGGGTGTCCTCGTTGATGTCGTTTTGGTCGGCAAAGACTTCCTCAATATAACCTTTCAACTCTTTAATTTCTTGTTGAAGATCTGAGAGTTCATTTACAGGAGGATTTGCTATCATCTGCCGTATGGAAACAAATGCACGCATGATTCCCCTATTAATCTCTATTGCAGTCTTTGAATTGAGAACAATACTGAGCATCGCCACTCCTAATTCAGTAAATGCAAAAGGTAAGTATTTGATATTACTTCCTCTTCCTTTGTTCAAGGTGCCAATTTGGCATCTTGAAAGTTCTTCACGAGTAACTTCAAACATAAAATCCTCTCCCTCAAAACGTTCTATATTGCGTCTTACGGAACGCTTTAGTTGAGAGGTTTCCGTGCCATACATTTCCGCGAGGTCAAAGTCAAGCATTACTTTCTGCCCTCTGATTTCATATATTTTGCTTTGGATGAGTTGTAGTTGGTTCATGGGTTATTCTCCTTTTTCCATTTTGATTTTATAGGATAAAGCCCCGAACCGCAAGGAACGGGGCTAACACTATATTATAATTCGACATACTCAAAATCATCAATGCTACCGTTAGGAGAGAATGATAGTTCCCAACATATTATTTCATTATAATTTGTCGTCCAGTCACCAATGGTCGGAACTTGAATTGAGTTATTATTAAGTATTTGATGATACACTCTATTACCTATATAGATATAAAAGAAATTTAATGGATATTTTTTAGCTATACCTTTGGTTGCTGATTTTATACCTGCATTAAATGAGCTGAATGTTCTTGTAACATTTCCCCAAAAAAATGAATATGTTGTTATTGACTTCCCACTCAGAGTGTTGTCCTTAGAGACTATAGCTTTGTTTGATTTTGTAAATATTAAATTTTTACGATTGCTTTTCCCATACAAATCTGTGTATGAAATTTCGACATTCATTTCTGTTTCTGATATATCCTTAATGGTATAAATCGTTTTTCTGTTGAAATAATTATTTGAGCATGAAATTTTATCTTCTATCTGGTTGTAATCGCCACTATCAATGAATTTATCTGCTATGTAAGCAGAATAGAATCCATCTTCACCAAAAGAAACGAAATAATTACCATTTTCCCAAGTACCAATAATGGATGGGGAAGGTAAATTTTCATTTTCTATTTCTTCTTCTTTTTCTTCTAGTGTTTCATAATCTTTAGAACAAGACGCTAAAACAAATAAAGCCACAAACATCGGCAGCATAAATAAAATCTTTTTCATTTTCTAATTGTTTTATTGATTAAAATTTATATTATTCCTCTTCTTTTTTCTTCAATTCAAGTTTAGCTCCACAGTTGGGGCAAACAAAAGATGATTTTTGACTGTCTGAAAATAATTCTGAAATAGGAACATTTATTGCTTCTGATATTTTAATTAATGTATCAAAAGCAGGTTTGCTCTTTTCATTAATGATGTTAGTGATGTTCTCTCTACTAATGCCAACCCTTTCCGCAAGCTCTTTAGCTGTCAGATTTTGTTCTTTTAAAACTTCTTTAATTCTTAAATACATAGTCGTTCATTTTATTTTTGATGCAAAAGTAATAAAAGTAATACAATAAATCACATATTGCATGTTAATGTAATGTTAAATATCACTTTTTATTTGGCGATAGTGATATAATACATTACATTTGCATCAACAAAGTAATAAGACAGATAACTAATAAATATAAGCGATATGAGAATAAGAGATTTTTTAAGCAGCGTAATGAAGTTAGCTTGGCAGATGGTTCGTAAGAATGGCTATTCGATGTCAGAGGCATTAAAGGTGACTTGGCTGAACATGAAGCTGAAAATGCAAATGAAACAGAAGATAGTACGTTTCTACTACCGTAAAGTATCGGGCGAAGTCAGAGAAGCGTTTGGCAGTTTGCAAGAGAGCCTGTTGCCCGAAACAAAAGGTACAGGTAGAAAACCGAACGATACTCTGTTTACCTACTTCGATACAGAACGTGGTGAATACCGCTCATTCAAGCGTGCTAATTTACTTTCTATTGGCGATTTGAAACTGTAATATAAATAAATGTGTGCGGTATTCGCAGTACCGCACACCATAAACAATTTAATTATATGAACAATCCTATTGTTTACGACTACAAAGGTAGCGAAATTTCATTTATCAGTGGTGAAAACGTGATGATAAATGCCACACAAATGGCAAAACCGTTTGGCAAGCGTCCGATTGACTATTTACGCTTACCATCTACAAATGAGCTGCTTAACGCCATTGTGAGAAAATCTCACATTGATGAGAATCAGTTAGTTAGAACAGAAAGAGGCGGTGATAATCCCGGAACATGGATGCACGAAGATGTGGCTTTGGATTTCGCCCAATGGCTTTCGGTAGATTTTCGCCTATGGTGTAACGACCGCAT
>OHAU01002459.1_pt1 | contig 17596 bp, 16 predicted proteins | sample 1577181 | NCBI WGS metagenome assembly OHAU01 (sample SAMEA3541472, study PRJEB24748) | human gut metagenome | biome: human gut; feature: human-associated habitat; material: faeces | place: China | collected 2012 | reverse complement strand
GCCGAAGTCGATCGTGACGCTGTTCAGAAAGCGTTCCATGCTTTCCTGAGAAATATGGCGGGAGACCTGCTCGCGGCTGTCCTGCGGGACCGCAGCGCCCTTGATGAACAGCTTGTCTGCGTGCTTGATGTTGCAGACTGCCGTTACGATCGTTCCGGTCAGCTCGCTGCCAAACTGACGGCGGAGCGCGTCGGCGTTGATCTGCTGCTCGATCTGCCTGCGCAGCCTGCGGCGGACGGCACGCGGCTTGTTCTTTTTGTTAACACACACGTTTTTACGGATGCGGGAAACCTGCGTTTTGATCTTCGCAAGGAAGGCGGATTTTGAACTTCTCAGACTAAAAATTACTGCCTGGGATATATTCGCGGCGCTTGATCCATGCCGCGCAAACGGTCTCTTTATGATCTGCGGCTGCCCGCAGCCGACCGGCATTTCCTCGATCAGCCGTTTGGATGGGGCGATACGCAGGATATTTTAAAATGAAAAGTCCTAAGATGTCCGGAGCATTTTATTCCGGGTGTCTTAGGATTTTTATTTTATACAGTTATAACGTTGAAAAGTTACAAAGTTATAACGTCATAACGTTATAACGCTATAACGTTAGACTGCGATGCATTTCTATTTTGGCATATATTATACTTGACGATTCTAAATGTATTCTTATACATTGAATTAAGCAAAGGAGTAGTAGAATGGCTTTACAGGCACTCAAGAAAAGGGAGTCTTTTTCGGATAAAGCCTATCAGATGCTGCGCGAGGCAATTCTGACCGGAGAACTCAAGCCGGGCGAACAGCTTACCGAAGAAGTGCTTTCCGCACAGCTTGGCATCAGCCGCACACAGTCTATTCGATACCGGCACGCTTCTTCCGGCTGGAATAGATCCCACATTGATATCCGTACACCATTACCTTGAACAGCACTCGTGGATCGACCTTCGATTTCCGTCCTTTCGGCGAATAGGCGCGATACATAAATCTGTTCTGTGCCGCAGAAAATAGGACTGCACCGATTGCGCGGTCAAAGCTGATATGCTACAATGATATTACTAAAAAACGTGCATGGCACAAAAATTAGGAGTGATTGCATGGAGATCCAGCGAGAGGCATATCTGAACCAACTGATCGAGCGCAGGGACAACGGCATGATCAAGATCGTCACCGGCATACGGCGCTGCGGAAAATCCTATCTGCTGTTCACCATATTCAAGCGGTATCTGCTTGAAAGCGGCGTTCCGGAGGATCATATTATCGAGATCGCTTTGGACGGCATCGAGAACGAGGAGCTGCGCGACCCCAAGGTATGCTTCCGCTATATCACGGATGCCATGCGCGGCGACGGGCCGTATTATCTTCTGCTCGATGAAGTGCAGTTCATGCCCCGGTTTGAGGAAGTTCTGAACAGCTTGCTGCGCATGAGCAATATCGACGTCTATGTGACCGGCAGCAACTCCAAGTTTCTTTCCAGCGACATCGTGACCGAATTTCGCGGCCGCGGTGACGAGATACGCATTCATCCGCTGTCATTTGCAGAGTTCTATTCGGTCTGGGACGGCGACTTTGACGATGCCTGGGACGAATATATGCTCTACGGCGGTCTGCCGCAGATCGTAAATTTTCAGAACGAACGCCAGAAGGCAGACTATCTGAAAAACATCTTTGCTAACGTCTATCTGAAGGATGTAATCGAGCGCAACCGCATTCAGAACGATGCGGAGATCAACATTCTGGTTGACGTTCTGGCGTCTGCGATCGGCGCGCCGACCAACCCGTCTAAAATCGCGAACACCTTTGCAAGCGAGCGCCAGATGAGCTACACCAACAAGACCATTTCACAGCACATTGATTTTCTGGCAGATGCTTTTCTGATCGAGAAGGCGCAGCGCTATGACATCAAAGGGCGCAAGTATATCGGTGCCAATCTCAAATATTACTTCACCGACCTCGGTCTGCGCAACGCCCGGCTGAATTTCCGTCAGCAGGAGCCGACTCACATCATGGAGAACATCGTATATAATGAGCTGTGCATTCGCGGTTATCATGTCGATGTGGGCATCGTGGAAGCGTTCGGCAGGGACAGCAGCGGCAAACGCCTGCGCAAGCAGCTCGAAGTCGATTTCGTCGTCAATCAGGCGAGTCAGCGATATTATATCCAGGTTGCCTACGACCTCACCTCGGAGGAAAAGCAGGCGCAGGAATTCAACTCGCTCCGCCATATCCCGGACTCGTTCAAGAAAATCGTCATCGTAAACGGCGCCCGCAAACCGTGGCGCAACGATGAAGGCTTCGTTATCATGGGCATGAAGTATTTTCTCCTAAACGCAGACAGTCTGGAGTTTTAAGGCAATACCGCATAATTGAACAAGAGTGATTTGCGAGTAAATTTTGCGTACTGACGAGGCACAGTTTTGCGGTAATACTTGATGTATTACCGTGAAATTGTAACAAAGTCAGGGCACAAAATTTCCGCAAAGCACCGCGGCTTTAATTGTGCGGTGTTGCCTTAAGAACATCTGATGTATCAAACTATAAAAGGCGCTGCTCTTTCCTGCCTTGCGGCGCCTTTCGTTTTTGTGGTCCCTCACCGCATGATTGATGAAATGAGCGATGCCGCGAAGGCGGACATTGGGCATATATATTGAATTTCTGTTCTGTCGTCAAATCAACGTCTTGCCGCCGGCGATAGTAACGGTAACGCCGGTAATATAATCCGCTCTACCGCCCGCACGAAACGCCATCAGGTCAGCGGCCTCCGCCGGCTCGTACATACGACCCATGCCGTGGTTTATGGCAAAGCTCCCCATCTTGCAGAGTGAAGATGGGGAGCGCGCTATAGAGAAAATAAAGAAATATCAGAAAGGAAACCTTAGTCGATATAAAAATCCGGACGGTCGGTCAGCGGAACAGCCTCGATAGCACCGGACTTCTGGCTCTTCAGGCAGGAATCCGTGGTAACAGCTGCGCAGTAGCCATCCCAAGCAGAGGCAGCAGCCTTGCAGTAGGTGCCTGCGTTGCAAGCGTCAGCCCATGCCTGAAATTCGCGGTCATATGCCTCGGCAAAGTAGCCCAGGCCGTCGGTCGTCATGCCCTTGTAATGGGTCTGGTTGGTGCAAACGTCCACGCGGGAGGGACGCGGCAGGGTTGCGGTGCCATCCTCGCAGAGAACCTCGCAGCGGATGTCGTAAGCGTACTGGCAGTTTACCCAGATCTCACAGCTGATGACCATGCCGGAGGAAGTGGTCAGCATGACGATCTGCGGATCGTGCAGGTTCTCGTTCTTGGAGTGACGGGAGCACTTCGGGAAAATAACCTGTGCCTTGGTGAAGTAGTCGCCGACCAGCCATGCCATGGTGTCGATCTCGTGGATAGCGGTGCCGGTAACGGCAACAACGTCATCATACTGTGCCGGATAGTTTGCGTTGCGGTGTGCGCAGTGTGCAACCAGCGGTGCGCCCAGCTTGCCGGATACGACCAGAGCCTTCAGTTCCTCGTAAGCCGGGTCAAAACGGCGGTTGAAGCCCATCTGGATCAGGCGCTTGCCGCCTGCGATCTCCGCGTCAACGACCTTCTTTGCGCCCTCAGCAGATGCGGACAGCGGCTTCTCGCAGAAGATGTACTTGCCGCACTTGATAGCCTCAAGGCAGTATTCCTCGTGGGTGGAGTCGATGGAAACGATAACGACAGCGTCAACTTCCGGATCGTTGATCAGAGTGATCGGGTCCGCGATGAAACGGACGGTCGGATACGGCGCAATAACTTCCTTGGCATGAGCCTCGTTGATGTCGGAAACTGCAGTAACGGTAGCGCCGTGGATCTTGTTCATCAGGCGCAGGAAATGCTGGGTGCCCATAGAGCCTACACCGATAATACCAACTTTCAACATAGTGATTACTCCTTTTTATAATAAGATAGATTGGAAAAGCGAATGATTATGACTTAGTAAGTCATGATAGCCTTGACCGCCTCAGCAGTCGTGGTCTTGGGGAACAGCTCGAAGCCGACTCTGCCGGTGTAGCCGGACTCGGCGAGCTGGTCGAACACCTTGGTGTAATTGATTTCGCCCGTACCCGGCTCATGGCGGCCCGGAACGTCCGCTACATGGATGTGACCGAACTGGTCAGCGTACTTTGCGATAGTGTCACACAACGAGCCTTCATTCAGCTGCATATGGTATACATCGTACAGCACCTTGAGGCGCGGCGAGGCGATCAGGCGCGTCATCTCCGCCGCCATCTGCGTATGCGCCAGATAGTTGCCGACATGGTCGGTGGTGATGTTGAGCGGCTCGAGGTTCATGTCAATGCCGCTTTCCTCGGCGATCTTGGCGCATTCGAGCAGCATATCGTACATTGAGCACAGCTTTACCGTGTCGGACAGGTCGGTGTAGTGGTTGACCACAATGCCGCCGTCACCGAGTGCATTCGAGTGAATGGTAACGCTCTTGGCGCCGACCTTGCGTGCCGCTGCGACTGACTGCTTGAGAAATTCCAGATATTTTTCCTTGTGGGTCGGGTCAATCAGCGAATAATCCGCATCGCCGTTGAAACCGGAAATGCCGATACCCGCCTTCTCTGCCGCTGCCTTGACAGCATCCAGATCCTTGTCGGTCCAGCTCCAGAACTCTACATATTCAAAGCCATCGTCCTTTGCCGCCTGAAAGCGGTCAAGGAACGGGATTTCGCTGTACATCGGTTCGATGCACGCAGAACGATCAAATTTCATGGTATATTGCTCCTTTTCATGGGATGGGCGGCGTTCCGCCGCCCATAAGCCCAACACAAATTACTGTGCAGTGATATCTTCGCCAGCCTCAAACTTGTCTACGTTGTCTTTGGTTACGAGAGCTGCCGGGGTTACAATGTGGTCTTCCAGAGTCTTGCCGTCCAGAACGTCCAGGCAAGCCTGGATTGCGCTCTCAGCCTGCAGGTTCGGATACTGGGCTACGGTGCCGGTCAGCGTGCCAGCCTTGATCGCCTCGATGTCGTCCGGAGATGCGTCGAAGTCAAATACCTGTACCTTGCCGGAGAAACCGCCCTGCTCAATCGCCTGGATAGCGCCCTGACCCATCTCAGCGTTTACAGCCCAAACAGCGTTTACTTCCGGGTTTGAGGACAGCACGTTCTGCATAACGTTGAACGCTTCGTTGCGGTCGCACTTTGCAGTCTGGGATGCAACAATCTTGAAGCTGCCGCACTGATCCTTAAAGCCCTCCAGACGCTGAGTCAGTGCGTCTACACCTGCAATACCCTCGAGGTAGAGGATCTTTGCATCCTTGATGTTCTCAGCAGCGTACTTGCCTGCCAGAGATGCAGCCTCGTACTGGTCGATGCCGACATAGGTCTCAACGTGAGCACCTGCCTCATCCAGTGCCGCCTGCGACATGGTGTCGTTTACCAGGATAACCGGGATATTTGCGTCATTTGCCTTCTTGATAGCCGGAGCCAGCGAGTTGGAGTCTGCTGCGGACAGGACGATTGCGTCAAAGCCCTTGATAACGGCGTTCTCGACCATCTGCACCTGCTTCTCTACATCGGTCTCCTTCTCCGGAGCCTGGAACTCGAGGTGGATGCCCTTTTCCTCTGCGAATGACTCAGCACCATCCTCCATGCTGGTCCAGAATGCGTCCGACTTTGCCTTGACGATGTACGCGATCTTTACCTCATCATCGCCGCCGGCACTCGAACCGCCCGAGCTGCTGCCGCCGCCGCAGGCTGCCAGACCCAGCATCATTGCAGTTGCCATTACCATTGCCATCGTTCTCTTGAATTTCATTTTTGTTGCTCCTCTCAATTTGTCGATTCTTTCTTCTTTCTCTTATTTTCACCCATACGGGGTAACGACTCTGTAAATGCGAATGGTCTTACTTCTTTGCTGCAGCCTTGTTGCGGATAGAGTCCGCCAGTACAGCCAGCAGGATAACAACGCCGATAACCAGCTTCTGCAGGTTGGAGGATACGTTCAGCAGGTTCAGACCGTTACGGATGACGATCATAATGATCGAGCCGACGAACGTGCCCCATACCGAACCAAAGCCGCCGAGCAGCGAGGTGCCGCCGATAACACAGGATGCGATCGCGTCCATCTCGTAGTCCAGACCGGCAACCGACTGTGCAGAGTTCAGCTTGGCTACCAGAATAACCGATGCGATACCGGCGCACAGACCGGAAACGGTGTAAGCGAGAGTCTTGTACTTGTCAACGTTGATACCGGAAAGACGGGTTGCCTCTTCGTTGCCGCCGATGGAGTAGATGTAGCGACCGAACTTGCGGTACTTCATCACATAGTAAAACACGATGTACAGCAGAACCATGAATACGATCTGCACCGGAATAGCGGTGCCCGGAATGTTTGCAATACCGATCCAGCGGAAGCCTGCCGAGTAGCCGGTAATGGTCTGGCCGTCAGCCAGCGTGTAGGCTGCGCCGCGTGCCATGGACATCATAGCCAGCGTTGCGATCATCGGCTGCAGCTTGAATTTGGAGATCATAATGCCGTTAAAGGTACCGCAGGCAGCGCCCACGAGAACAGCAGCAATAACGCCAACAATATCCGGCATGCCGTTCTCAACGATCAGCTTGCCCATGACGATACCGGTGAAGGCTACAACCGAGCCGACCGAAATATCAATGCCGCCGGTAAAGATAACCACGTTAACACCCAGTGCAAGCACGGCGATAACCGTTACCTGCTGGAGAATGTTGATGAGGTTTGCCACCGAGCCGAATGCCGGTTCTGCGATAGTCAGGCCAATACAGAGCACGATCAGCACGATCAGTGCGGACGCATTGGAAAGGTCGATTTTCTTCAGCTTCTCTTTCATCTTTTTGCCCTCACTTCATATTTGTTTTCGCGCCGGTCGCATAACCGACTACCAGTTCTTCTGTTACGTTCTTCATGTCCTTGCCTTCGATGATGCCGGTCATTTCACCCTCGTGCATAACATAGATGCGGTCGGAAACGCCCATGCATTCAGCCAGCTCGGAGGATACCATAATAACCGCCTTGCCCTGCTCCTTGAGTGCGTTCATAATCTTGTAGATCTCGGCTTTCGCGCCAACGTCAATGCCGCGAGTCGGTTCGTCGAAGATGATGATGTCGGAATCCGTGTTCAGCCACTTGCAGATAACGACCTTCTGCTGGTTGCCGCCGGACAGGTTCTTGGCTTTCTGCTCGAGCGACGGGGTCTTGACGCGCATGGAGTCCGCGAGTTTCTGGTTGTGTGCGGTCTCCTTGGCTTTGTTGAAGCCAAACGACGTCATCGCGGTGTTCATGTTTGCCAGAGAAATGTTCTGGTTGAGCGAGAATTCAAGGATCAGGCCCTGACTCTTGCGGTCCTCGGTCAGCAGTGCCAGACCGAGCTTTTTCGCCTGCTCACAGGATTTGATGGCAACCGACTGACCCTTTACCTTGATCTCACCGCTCGTGAACGGGTCTGCACCGAAGATGGCACGCATCAGCTCGGTACGGCCCGCACCCATCAGTCCGTAGAAACCGGTGATCTCACCTGCGCGAGCGTAGAACGAAATGCCCTTCAGCGTGTCGCCCTGCCTGATGTCGGTGACTTCGAGCAGCTTTTCACCCGGCTTTACATCAACCTTGGGATAATAGTCGGTCATTTCACGACCGACCATCATGGCTACCATCTGATCAATGGTGATGTCCTTGACGTTTACGGTGTCGATGTACTTGCCGTCGCGGAAGATGGTCAGACGATCGCCGATCTTCATAATTTCTTCCAGTCGGTGGGAGATGTAAACGATTGCTACGCCCTTCTTTTTCAGTCCGTCGATAATCTCGAACAGGCTGGCAACTTCCTTTTCGGTTAGCGCCGAAGTCGGTTCGTCCATGATGATGATGTCGCAGTCGAACGAGAGTGCCTTTGCGATTTCGACCATCTGCATCTGTCCAACGCTCAGCGAGGACACCTGTGCTTTCTCGGAAATATCCGAGTGGATGCTGTCGAGCAGCTCACGCGCCTTGCGGTTCATGGTCTTCCAGTCGATCTGTCCGCCGGCCTTCGTCGGCTGACGGCCCATGAAGATATTCTCCGCAACAGTGAGGTTTTTCAACTGGTTCAGCTCCTGAAAAATAATGCTGACACCGCGTTCTCGCTGTTCCTCGATACTGCGAGATACGATCTTCTCACCCTTGTAGATGATCTCGCCCTCGTAGTTGGTGTTGACACCGGCAAGTACCTTCATAATGGTGGACTTGCCTGCGCCGTTCTCACCGAGCAGAACGTGAACTTCGCCCGGCTTTGCGTCAAAATGAACATGATCCAGTGCCAGAACGCCTGGAAACTGCACTGTGATATCGTTCATTTCCACTAAGTATTCGCTCATCTCGCCGCCTCCCTTGTCGTTTGTTTATGATGTTTTTTCTCTCGTTGCGTTCGGTCAGCCGCAGTGTTGGAGCACCGCGGCACCCGAACAGAAGAAAAAAGAGAGAAATGAGTGAATCATATCAGATTCCGGTGGTTTTTCGGATATACTCGCGCGCCATTTTTGCGTATTCGAGCGGATTTGCCTTTGCCGGGTCCTGCTCGGCTTCAACGATGAACCAGCCCTCGTAATGCGCGTCATGCAGCGCCTTGAATACGCCCGGATAATCTACGCAGCCGTCGCCCGGAATGGTGAAGCAGCCTTCCAGAACTGCCTTGCGGAACTTGAAGCCCTCGGCATATGCCTTTTCCATCCTGTCCGGACGGATGTCCTTGAGGTGAACGTGGCCGATGCGCGGGCCGAATTCCTTCGCCGCCTTTACGGCGTCCTCCTTGGAGAAGGTGAAGTGACCGGTATCAAAGCAGAGGTAAACGTAACGCGGATCGGTGTTGTCCATCAGGCGTTTGGTTTCCTCGAAGGTCTGAACCACGGTTGCCATGTGGTGATGGAAGCACAGCTTGAAGCCGCGGTCAGCAGCGATCTTGCCCAGCTTGTTCAGACCGTCGGTCAGCTTGTCCCACTCTTCGTCGGTGGCAACCGGCTTGTTGTTGCCGAACATCGAGCACTCCTCTGCGAACAGGCAGCGGGTCAGTTCGCAGACGTTCACGCGGCTTGCGCCGACTGCCTCGAGAAAATCCAGCTGCTGGATGAATGCCTTTTCGTTCTCCTCGTACGGCGTGGAGCACAGGAAACTGGAGAACCACTGGGACGCGATCTTGATGCCGCGCAGGTCGAGTGCCTTGTTGAGCACTGCCGGGTCGGTCGGGAACTTGCCGCCTACCTCGGTGCCCTGAAAGCCGGCAAGCGCTGCTTCGGAAACCATCTGCTCGAAGGTCAGCTCGCCGCCGAGCTGCGGCATATCGTCATTCGTCCAGCCAATCGGCGCAATGCCGAGTTTTACGTTATTGAACATCTTTCACGCTCTCCTCGTTTTGTGCTTTTGTTTTAGTTTGTGCCTTAAGCACAATTTATTTATAGCACGATACTTTTGCACTGTAAATGACATGTAAAATGCTGTATTTATTGCAAAATACGGATTGTGCAAACTTTGTGCCGTTTTGTAAGCGCGCACACTCAGATTTCCACCGATACAAAAAAGATTGTTCGAAATTTTGTGATATAGTCACAATATTCGCAGATATTTTTGTAATTCAGCAAATAAATGACGCTGTTCTACGATATATCTTAGTGCTTTCTGCGGGTTTCAAAAATGTGTATTGTTTTTTTCGTGTGCCTATGGCACAAATTGAAAAACTATGATATGATACCGTTATCAGAAGCAAAGGACGGTTGCAGCATGGCAAAACGAATAACGATCAACACGATAGCAGAACGGGCAGGTGTGTCGCGCGGCACAGTGGACCGCGTTCTCAACGGGCGTCCGCACGTCAAGCCGGAAATTGCCGAGCGTGTGCTGCGCACCATGCGCGAACTGGGATACGCACCGCCGCGCGCCGAACAGGCGGACGCACTCGGACTGAGCCGGTCGGCGGCTGAACTGCCGCCTTGCCGTCTGGGTGTGCTGCTGACCAGCGAAAGCGGCTATCTGCGTCAGGAGCTGCTGCGCGGCGTGCGGGACGCACAGGACTTTCTGCGCGATTTCAATGTGGAATTTCTGGTGCAGAAATGCGAAACCGAGCTGCCGGAGGAGGCGGTCGAACGGCTGGAGGTACTGGCAGGACAAGGCGTGAACGGCATTGCGGTTTGTGCGAAGGATCATGCCGCGATCGTGCAGAAGATCAACGAGCTGCGCGAAAAAGGGATCGTCTTTGTCACAATGAACACCGACCTGACCGGCTGCGACCGGCTGTGCTTCATCGGGCAGGACCTGATCCGCAGCGGTCGTGTTGCCGGCGAGCTGATGGCGAAATATCTGCGTCCGGAGGACAGCCTGCTCATTGCGATCGGCAATCCGGAATTCAATGCCCATCGGATGCGGCTTCAGGGCTTTTGCGAGCGATTGTATGAGCGCGGCTTTGCCGGCAGGCATATCCAGATCATTGAAACCTACAATGACTATACGCTCAGCTACCAGAAGGTGCGCGACGCGCTCGAACGCACGCCGTCCATCCGCGGTATCTATATGGCGAATCACAGCGTTTCCGGCTGCGTAGAGGCGGTGCGCGATATGGAAAAGACCGGACAAGTGCATATCGTCAGCCACGATCTGACCGACTCCACCCGCCGCCTGCTGGAAAGCGGCGAAATAGATTTCACCATCGCGCAGAATATCCACCGGCAGAGCTATCTTGCGCTGCTCACCTTGCGCGATTATGTCCAGCGGCATACCCTGCCGCACGACCAGATCGACACGCCGATCGAGATCCTCTGCGCGGAGAATATGTGAAAAAGTGGATAAAGAAAGAGACAGGCGTCACAGCCTGTCTCTTTTTATACACATACACAATACACAACATTTTTGAAAAACGTTCAAAAAAGCGTAAAATACACATAAAAAACAGCGGCACAGCTGCCTTTTCGGTACGCTTCCGCAGATAAAAACATGACAGTCCGGCTTGCCTGTCCGCCTTGGCGGCAGCGCGATGGTTTGCAGTGAATGGTCACCACAGAAAGCCCTTTCGGCAGCTTTTTACGCGGTTTTATCTGATTATTAAGCCAAATGATAATCAAATCGCCGTTTTATTTTGCCCTCTCACATAGACGGTACTACCGCCTTTGTGGGAGGGCATTTTTTACCGCATGATTTGCGTCTTTTAGGTTTCAAAATATGGACCCAAAAATTTGGGGCAGGGTTCAAAATTCAGGGGTTGTGTCTTGTGCCGCTGTCCTCCACAGATCGGAACGCCATGGAAACTCTGTATAATTTCCCCTTCTATTTTCCGACAACCAGACAAAAAGAAAGGCACTGTGTCTAAATCACAGTGCCTGAGGCTGTCGAAAAACTATCGTTTTTCGAGCAGCCTCTCAATCCCATAAAGTCGTTTTCTCAAGCCAGCATATCCGGGCGTTCGCCAATGACCTCGCGGTATCGAACTGGCGATACCCCCACCAGACGCTTGAACATCCGGTAAAAGTAATTGCGGTTGATCATGCCGACCCGACCGCCAATATCGCCCGCACTGTCCTCCGTTGTGCGGAGCAGATGCTGCGCTTCCCCGATCCGGCGGCGCACCATATACTGAATGGGCGGCAGGCCGAACTGCGCCTTGAACATATGGATCATGTGGCTGGTCGAAACGTGAAACCGATTGGTCAGCTCGGTCAGCGAAAGCTCATCGGCAAAGCACAGGTTCAAATGCTGCAATACCTCGGTTGCAAGCGAGAATGCGGCATCCGGCGCACACAGCTCGAAGCCATGCGCCATAGGCGCCATCTGCATCAGAAGCGCATCTAAAAGCGGTGTCCGGGCGGCAGCCGTGGTCTGTTCCGAGTAGAGCAGCTGCAGCAACGTCCATGCCGGTGTTCCCTGTAACTGCGGAAACTCAAACATCGCCTGTCCGTCATCCGCGGCGGAAAATTCCAGCATCAGACAGGGTGCCTGTACGAACGGCAGCTCGTGACAGACATTCGGCGGCAGCAGCAGCGCGCCGCCGGGTTTGATCGGCAGACAGCGGTGCTCGGTTCGCAGAATGATCTGTTCCCCGTCCGCAGCAAGCGAAACAAACAGCACCCAATCCTCCGAGGCGCAAGGCAGATAGTTGCCGCCCTTATCCTGCGGATGAATCACACATTGCTGCGTTAGTCTGACACGGCGAAATGTCGGAAGCAGAACAGACATAATACCTCCTGACCCGGATTAAAGCAAATTTTCGATATTGTGTCGCAGCAGCACCCGAATATCGGTATGGTAAAACTCCTTCGGCGGCTGCTGTTTGAGTTGAATGTAATCGGCCAGCAGGGACAGCGGCAGTGCGCCCTGCTGCACCGCATCCTGTCCGATGACAAAATCCGCAACACCGCGCCGAAGCTCGTACAGGTTGGCGGGGATCTCATCGTGCATGATCAGGTGCACCCCTCGTGCGCGGCCGGAATCGACCAGCGCGCTGCATACGCCCGCATAGCCCGGTGTGATCGCGTAGATACCGGTCAGATCGGGAACCTCCTGCAGCAGACGGAGTGTATGCTCGTAAACCACATTGCTGTCATCGTTTGGCAGCATGACCTCCCGCAGCTGAAGCGACGAATCGGGGGTAAGCAGCTCCTCCTTAAAGCCCTTCAGACGTTCGCGGAACGCACTGTGATACATCCAGGACGAACTGATCGTAACCACCGTGCCGCTCTCCCGCGTCACCAGACGCATCAGCTCGGCCACTGTACGGCCGGAAGAAAGGTTTTCCTGCCCGACATAGCACAGCCGGTGGCTGTTGGGCAGATCGGTGTTAAACATAACGACCGGTATTCCGCGTTGGTCGATCAGCTCGTTGATCTTGGTTTCGACCAGCAGACAGTCGAGCGGCGTGATCGCCAGCGCATTGATATGATGCTGCTCGACCAGCTCCTCGATCATCGAGACCTGCTCGACCGGATCAAGCGAGGGCGACAGCCGGAAGATGACCTCCACGCTGAACGTAGCCAGACGGCGGGCTTCGCGCCGGGCGGCATCCAGAACGATCTGCATGAACGGGGTCTGCACCGAAATAATGATCACGCCGATGCGGATCGGATGCGATGCGCGGGACAGTGCCAGTCCGGCACGGTTGGGGGTGTAGCCATATTCGTTGGCTACCGCCTTGATCCGCTCCGCCACCGCAGGGCGAACATTTCCTTTATTATGGAGTGCCCGATCGACTGTACCGCGGGACACACCGCAAATCTCAGCAATTTGATTTAGGGTAATTGCCATATGATATCACCTCTGTCAGAACGGTTCTTTCCCGTTTTTATAGTTAAAGCATAACATAATACCCCTAATAAGTCTATATCTAAAGTGAATAAAGCGGTATTCACAATATTGTGTACGTGTACGGATTCTGCTCATTCGCGCCGTGCACGCAAAAATGCACTCTTTTCCGAACCTTCCATGTTTTGTTCATATTTTCATACAATGCATCTGCCGTAAACGCCATAAAACGAGCAAAATACGTGAAATCCGAAACGAATACCGAGTTGTTATGAGATTGAACTAACAGTCAGATCCCGCATCTGAGGCGGGTAGTTTTGCATAAGCGATTCCCCCGCTCTGTCGTGCAAAGCCTATAAAATCACAATTTTGTGCAGACAGAATCACCAGTTTTCATAAGATTCGTCTGTGCGGTTTGGTGAAAATTCAAAAAGCCGGTTGACGCACATCGAAAAAGAGTGTAAAACTAAATCAAGGCAAGCGTAAATCGCATTTTTCAAAAATGTGAACGTGTACGGCTAAGAAAAAAGTTGAGAAAGACGAGGTAAAAGCAAATGAAAAAAAGACTTTTCGCAGGATTTATTGCATCGGCAATGATGGCATCCATGCTGGCAGGCTGCGGCGGCAGTTCTGGTTCGAATGGCAACGCACAGGGTGGAGACAAGGCATCGGGCGATGGCTATAGCATGACGCTGATTATGTCGCTGCGTGATGAGTTCCTGAGCACGTTGGAAGCTGGCTCAAAGTCGGCGGCTGATGAGCTTGGCGTTACGCTCGCTTCGCAGGACGCACAGAACGATACCGGCAAGATGCTCCAGTTTATCGAATCTGCTAAAAATGCAGGCGATGACGCAGTGCTGATCAATCTGGTAGATGCCGCAACGGCACAGCAGTGCATCGAGGCTGCCGGTGATATGAAGGTTGTTTTCGTTAACCGCGCACCGTCCGATACCAGCGTTCTGGAAGCAGGCAAGTCCGTAGCGGTTGTTTCCAATGAGAACACCTCCGGTTACTATCAGGGTGAATTTTTGGCTAATTACTTCAAGGATAAGGGCAAGACCGAGATTAAGTATCTGATGCTGCAGGGCACGCTGGGTCTGGTACATACTGAACAGCGCTCCGCTTCCGTACTGAAGGCATTGGAGGACAATGGCATCAAGGCAACGCAGGCGGCGGCTCCGCTGGTTGCAGATTATGACCGTGCAAACGCAATGGACATGATTTCTCCGCTGCTGGGCAACACCGAATTTGACTGCATCATCGCGAACAACGATGCGATGGCACTTGGTGCGGTAGAGGCGCTGAAGGCTAAGGGCATGGATCCGACTTCGATCCCGATCGTTGGCATCGATGCAACGGTAGATGGTATTCAGGCAATCAAGGATGGTACGCTCGCGATGACCGTATTCCAGGATGCCAACGGTCAGGGCTATGGCGCTGTGAAGGCTGCAGTTAATCTGATCGAGGGCAAGGCAATCAACGATGGTACGAATTATGAAACCGATGAGACTGGCAATATTTGCTGGGTACCGTTCGAACCTGTTACCCCGGACAATGTAGCAGATTACGAATAAGCACACAGTCAGGAGGAAAGGGACATTGAAACGATGTCCCTTTCCTAAATCAAACAAGATAATGGGGTGAAAAGCAGTGAGCCAAGAATATATCCTCGAAATGACCGATATTGTCAAGGAATTCCCCGGTGTACGCGCACTGAAAGGCGTACAGCTCAAGGTGCGGCCCGGTACCGTTCATACGCTGATGGGCGAAAACGGCGCAGGCAAGTCTACCTTGATGAAATGTCTAATCGGCATTCATCCGCCTACATCCGGCAAGATTGTATTTGAAGGCAAGGAGATCCAGTTCAAAAATACGCTTGAGGCACTGAATTCCGGCATTTCCATGATCCATCAGGAGCTGTCTCCGGTTCCCGAGCGCAGCGTTTGCGAAAACCTCTGGCTGGGCCGCGCACCGCGCAAGGGACTGATCATCGATCATAAAAAAATGCGGCAGGACAGCATTGAGCTGTTCAACAAGCTGAATCTGGACGTTGATCCGGATGAGAAGATGGGTAACCTGACCGTTGCAAAGATGCAGATGGTTGAGATTGCCAAGGCTGTATCCTATGACAGCCGTATTGTTATCATGGACGAGCCTACGTCCTCGCTGACCGATGCAGAGGTCGAGCATTTGTTTCGCATTATTGCAGAACTCAAGGAAAAAAATGTTGCTATCATTTATATCTCGCACAAAATGGACGAAATCTTCCGGATTTCGGACGATATCACGGTTTATCGCGACGGCGAATACATCGCTACGGATCGCGCGGAAAACCTTAATGTAGACAAGGTTATTCAGTTGATGGTTGGACGCGAAGTGAACAACATGTTTCCCAAGGTAGAGTGTCCGATCGGGGAAACCATTCTTAAAGTGGAAAATTTGTCTGCCGGCCGCGCAGTTAAAAATGTTTCGTTTGAACTGCATCGTGGTGAAATTCTGGGTATGGCGGGTCTGGTCGGTGCGGGCCGCACCGAGACGGCGGAAGCAATCTTCGGCATGCGCCATATGACAGGCGGCAAAATCTATAAAGACGGTCAGGAACTGCACATCAAGTCTCCTGAGGATGCGATCGCCAACAAGATTGGCCTGCTCACAGAGGATCGGCGCGGCAACGGTATTGTCGGCTTGCTGAGCATTCAGGATAATACGGTGCTGGCAAACCTGAAAAAGTACGGATTCCCGCTGAATCATAAGAAAATGCGCGAAGACACCGAAGAATACGTTAAAAAACTCAACACCAAAACGCCGTCTATCGAAACGCCCATTCAGAATCTGTCGGGCGGCAATCAGCAGAAGGTGCTGGTTGGGCGCTGGCTGCTGACCAATCCGGATATTCTGATCGTTGACGAACCGACACGCGGTATTGATGTTGGTGCAAAGGCAGAGATTCATTCGCTTATCACAAAGCTTGCCGGTGAGGGTAAGGCCATTATCATGATTTCGAGTGAGCTGCCCGAGGTCATGGGTATGTCCGACCGTATCGTAGTTATGCACGAAGGCATTATGACCGCTATCCTGGATCGCAAAGACTTCTCGAGTGAGCTGATTCTCAAATATGCAACCAGCGAGATACCATATCAGCCTGCTGCGGATGAACAATAAGAAAGAAGGTACATGGTATGCAGAAAACATTTAATACGAAGAAATTCTTGTCCCAGAATTCAATCTGGCTGGTATTGATCGTGTTGGTCATCATTATGAGTATCGCACAGCCCAGCTTTTTCTCGGTGGATAACCTGCTGACACTGCTCTCCGGTGAGGCAGTCAAGGGTATCATGGCCTTTGGCGTTATGTTCGCAATCCTTTCTAAAGGTATCGACCTGACGATCGGCGCATCCGCTGCGTTAGTTGCGTGCATCACCGCTTCGCTCGTGCAGCCAGAAGGCTATGCAAATGCCATTCTGCCGGGTGTGGGCACTCTGCCAGCTCCGTTGGTTATCCTGATTGGTCTGGCACTTGGTGCAGGCATTGGCGCAATCTACGGCGCGATCATTGCTTATACCAAAATCCCGCCTTTTATCGCTACTCTCGGTGCACAGTTGATCTGCCGTGCAGGTGCTAAAATGTATACGAACCGTCCGGTTTCTAACCTGTCTGAGCAGTTCCGTTTCCTGGGTGCGTACCGTATTGGCGGCGTATTCCCAATCATCATCGTTGTTTTTTTCGTAATGTTCGCAATCTCGGCATTCCTGCTGACCCAGACACGCTTTGGTAAGAACGTATATGCTATCGGCGGCAACGATCAGGCGGCCCGCGTAGCTGGTATCAATGTTGAGAAGAACCTGATTCTGGTTTACATCTGGTGCTCGCTGTGTGCTGCTATCGCTGGTATGCTGCTGGCAGGCCGCGCAGGCTCTGCGGATCCGGCAAACTCCGGTTTGAACTACGAGCTGGATGCGATTGCGGCAGCAACGGTAGGCGGCACCTCTCATACCGGCGGTATCTGCCGTGTATCCGGTGTTCTGGCAGGCATCCTGATCCTTGGCGTTATCAATAACGGTCTGGTTATGCTGAAGGTAGACGATAACATGACCAACATTGTCAAGGGCGTTATCATTGTCGGTTCGGTTGTACTCGACATGCGCAAGAACGCAAAGCGCGCGTAAAACAGACACACACAATCTCTCTTCTCTTCCGAGTTTTCAGGGGTCGCGGCAATGCTGCGGCTCCCGAAATACTCGCACATAATCCGTTAGACTTGAACCCTGCCGTACAGCGGCATATTTTGAAAGGATGAGCTTTATCATGGAAAATCTGAACATTGCACTGATCGGCTGCGGCATGATCGGCCGTGAGC
>OHAU01002457.1_pt1 | contig 17609 bp, 17 predicted proteins | sample 1577181 | NCBI WGS metagenome assembly OHAU01 (sample SAMEA3541472, study PRJEB24748) | human gut metagenome | biome: human gut; feature: human-associated habitat; material: faeces | place: China | collected 2012 | reverse complement strand
TAGTTGTCCATCCTCCACCAGCAGTAAGTTCTTTTTCTTCTATAACAGCAGGGTTGCCTACTTTTTTAAGGACTACCTTTGCTGAAGTTTTAGCTGGACCAACCCATGCCTTTGTTACAGATACATTTACCTTTTCTGTATTTGTATTTGTAATTGTAAAGCCACTTGCCATTGTTCCTGATACACTTGCTGTATAGCCCTGTGGAACATCCTTTTCTACAACTGTATACTTGATTGGTGTTCCATTATTTTCATACTTGTCTAGGCCTGTAAATGTATGTTTCCATGATCCTGCTGCATTAAGCTCTTGTGTCTGTAGGGCATTGTTACTGCCTTCTTTTCTAAGTTCTACCTTTGCAGAAGCCTTGGCTGGACCAACCCATGCCTTTGTTACAGATACATTTACCTTTTCATTGTTTGTATTTGTAATTGTAAATCCATTTTCTACTGATCCTGTTACAACTGATGTATATCCCTGTGGAATATTCTTTTCTTTCACTGTGTACTTAATAAGTGTTCCATTTGGTTCATACTTACGTAGGTTTGTAAATTTATGTGTCCAATTTTCACCTGGTTTAAGATCATATGTCTGTAATGCGTTATTTTCGCCTTCTTTTTTAAGCTCAACAGTAGCAGAATCTTTAGCCGGTCCAACCCATGCTTTAGTTACAGTCACATCCACTGTTTCAAGTACATTAGTAATTGTTTTTGAAGCAGTTCTATCAGTTTCACTAAAGTCTGATTCTTCAACTATAGTCGGTTCTGTCAACTTCTTATATCCTTGGGGAGCTGTTACTTCAACAAGTCTATACTTATCTTTAACTAAATTTCCAAGTTCACCTTTTCCATCCGGTCCAGTTGTAATAGTTCCCGCTTCTATATCATTACGGTCACGTACGACACTAAACTTTGCACCAGCTAGAGGTCCACCATTTTCATTAGTTTTATTTACCTTGATTTTATATACATATCCTGCACTAGAACCACCAGCACCAAGAATTTTATAAGTTAAATCACGATTAGTTACTTGCCCATTGTCTGCAAGCTCTACGCTGTTTTTAAATTCTTCACCAACAACCGGCTCATAAGATATCTTTGTTTTGTATCTTACTAGAAGACCCTTCCCCGCCTGTCTACTTCCTATAGCAATGGTAAAACGGGTATCTTCAATATTCATCTTGCTCTGGAATTGTGATGTTACATCAACTTCCTCAGTGGCTATGATATCTGTTTGAGTTGGGTTTACAACCCACTTAACTTCAGACACTGTAAAAGATCCTTTATCATACTTAACTCCTGGACTTTTCAGCTCATCAACAAGCGTAGCACCTACCATCGCCTTGTTTTCCTGGTTTATGCTTATCTTATAGTGTCCTATACTCTTATCCTTTGAGTCCATCCAACCACCCTTAAGTAAGTGTTGAGGTGCTACAGTTGGCGGATTAAAAGGCACAGTCCCCGCATTAGTAACATGTCCATCCTGGGCAGTAAGTGTTACAGGGATATTACCTGTATTAGGTTGAGTATGACTATTAATCTGAAGATTAAAGAAAAATGTTCCACTTACACCAGAATGAGTATCTACATAATTTGTATATGTAAGTTCAAGCTTTACAGGGCTACCATCAATTAATTTACCCTTGGCAACGACCTCATCTCCAGCCTTAACATCAAATGTAAAAGGAGCTGCTGGTGCAAAACCTACCGGTAAGGTAAGTATCGTCTTATCCCCATTATGCACCGCATTATTTGGCAATGAATAAGTTGCGTTAACCCTAAAAGGTCTCCATGCCCCTATATTATTACCAGTAATTGGTTAATTTGATAAATCAGTAATATTTGCACCCGTTATTACATTGTTTGGATATTCTGCTGCTGATGCTCTTCCCGAATACTGGAATATCATCGAGAAAATCATAGCAAACACAAGAAAAATGTTTAAAAATTTTTTCATTAAATTTCCCCTTTCTAATACTATTTTCATAGTTTTAATTAAATTTTTGTAAATAGACTTAAACTTTAATTTATAATTTGTATACAAAATCTACCCAATAATTATTACCCAATTTATACAAAATATATCCAAAAAGTTTCAAAATCTTATAAAAAAATAAACCCCTACTTTAATTATTATAACATAGAATGGCAACAAAAACACCAATATTATTTAAATCTATAATATATATTTTAATAATTTATTAAATCTTCATCCTCTAATTTCTTAATTTCATTATTGTCTGACAGGATTAAGGCTATAATCATAAGGAAAAGACCTGCTAAAATAATCATTAAAGCAGCACTCCTACCCTCTCCCCTTCCAATCAAACTAAGAGTTACCTGGGCTAGGCCACCACCATTTCTAAGAAAAGGCTTGATTACAAAATCAACAAATAAGCCAACTGAACCATACGCCACCACATAACCTAGTTGCGAAATTAAACCAATCATGCCCCAGGCCTTACCTTGATGGACTGGTGAAACGGTCACCCTCACCAGGTAGTCCATGGCAGTATTGGCAAATGGAAGACTCAAAAATAAGCAAAAACCAAATATACAAACTAATATTTCACTTTCTCTCCAGGCAAATATAGCCATAAAAAATCCCATACCGAAGAGGGCATATTGGAGCATACGCGTGAAGCCTTTTTTAATAGTCACCCTACTTAAAATCAGGCCCCCTGCCAGCATACCAAGGGCAGATATTGTCGTGGCAAAGCCTACAAAGGATTCCCCACCAAAGGACAAGAGCATTGGTATCATAAGTGTCTGAACCGTACCCAGACAGAAGGAAACCAGGGTGCCCAGCATAACCAAAAGCCATATACCCTTTTTATTATAGATAATCTGAAAACCTAGTCTCAGGTCTTCACTCAATTTAGAAGTTCCAGTTTTTGATAGCCCTCTCATTTCCTTCCTCACAAGATAGGTTATTGGTAAAGTAACCAGTATCGTGAAAATATCCAGAAGAAGAATTATGTGGATACCAGCTATAGTCAAAAGCAAGCCTGCAAGTATGGGTGAAAGCAGATAACGGGAGGCTGGTATCAACTGGACCATACCGCTTGCCCTTGTATACTCATCCTTGTCCAACAGATCAGATATGGTAGCGCGAAATGATGGTTCAACAAGACAAGAAAATCCGGAGCTAATAACTGCACCTAACAATATTCCACCGACTAGAAGTCCTCCCCCTAAAAAGTTCAAGGTAAACAAAATACATAGGAGGCCTAAAATAGATAGTCCATCTCCCAGCATCATTAAGAGCCTACGATCATGACGGTCTGCCAAGGCTCCAGCAAAGGGGGATAATAAAAGACCTGGTAGAAAACCTGCCATAATCATCAAACCCGTCATACTAGTCAAACCTGTCTTTTGGTAGATAAAAATACCCAAAGCAAAAGAAGTCATGCCCGATCCACTTGTAGATATAAGGCTAGCCCCCCATAGCATAAGAAATTTCTTATAACCCCTAGTCACCTTGTCCACCTCACTTTGCATCTAAAGATAGTTCCTTTAATATGGCCAAACTACCCTCTTTTGCCCCTAATATTCTCTCCATATTATACAGGAGACTTTCAGTTCGACGCACCAGGTCGCTTTCATCCATATTTTCATAGTATGGATCAAGGAATCCAACAATCATAGTCAAAATTATCTCCGCAGTTTCAAATGGAAAGGCATTGTCAAACAGGCCTTCCTCTACGCCTTCCTCGATAATTTTCCCTAAAAAGGGGCTAATTTTTTGAATCAAGGATGAGTTGCTTTTTTCATGAAGGAGTGCATTCTGGGGCTGGTTTAAATAGTCAATCATGAGGTCTCCCCCAGACTTACGTTTCATACTTGTGGTAGAAAACAGGGAAAAAATCTTTTCGTATACTGATAGGTCCTTCTTAAAAACCATCTTTTCCACTTTTTCTACTATTTCTTTTACTGATTGCTCTATAATTGCATCCATAATTGCCTCTTTAGATTCAAAGTGGTAGTATAGGGTTCCCCTAGCTATATCCAAACTAGTCACTATATCACTTATAGAAGTATTATCGTATCCCTTTTCTAAAAAAAGGGATAAAGAAATATCTAAAATTTGTTCTTTTTTACTTTTCATAAGTCCTCCTTATTTTTAGACTAACTCTTCATAAAGTCTTATTTTTTAGACTGACAGTCGGTCTTTTTTCAATATTCTAACTAAAAAGAAAAATTTTGTCAATATAATTCAAAAAAAATCCACAAAAAAGCACATAGCTAAAAGAGTTTTTCAACCTTAAAGTCATGTGCCTTTTGATATATATAATTATTTATTATCTGATAGTAGGTATAATTGGTATAAACTTTCATCAACATTATAATCTGCTGAAAAAGATATACTAACCCAAATTAATATATTCTATAACAAGATCACAAAGTTGATTGTCCTTGTCATATCCAAAATAGACAGGATATACACCATCACCAAAGCCTGATTGTATCATAGGAATACTTAGGTCAGTACCAGGTATCTTAAAGTTTATCCAGTCGCCACCATCCCTCTGGTATAGGGGATTTTCTATAAAACTCTGCCTAAAAATCTCTGCAAAAAAATCGTCATAGATATTCTTGTCAGGATTTTCCTTGTACCAAACCTCCTCAAAGTCACAGTAGGCATCCCTAGTCTCTATATCCACCACTGTAGCAAGGCCTGCATCAACTGCAAATCCATAAAAGCTACCTTCATCAAAGCTATCTAGGTCTTCGTCACCACTTAAGGCTTCATAGTAGGCCACAGGGTCCTGGTCTGTAAATTTCACCCTGGTTGCCACATACCTGTAATGATCTTCCTCTATCTTGGCCACTAGGGTTTCTAGCCTGTACTTTCCTACAGGCACAGTCTGTAGGTATGGCAGTTCCCTTTTGCTTAACCATACAAGGGGGTCCCTAACTATAATTTTTCCACTAGGGAAGTTCACCTCTCCCATATCCAAAACAAAAAGTTCCTTGCCGTCTATTTCCTTCATTTTGAAGCAGTCAGCATAATTTACGCCCGGTGTCATCATGGCCTTGATTTCTTGGTATTTTTCCATCCATTCATTAGATACTTGCATTTTCTCCATAAAAAACTCCTTTAATATCTTACTACTTATATCCTGCTACCTATATCCTACTACCAATATCTTTCCACTAAATATATTTATTGCCCTTTTAATTTTAGCTTCCTACTTTATACCAGCAAGATTAGTAAATATCTTTATGCTAATAAGTTTATCGCCTTCCTAGTCTATAGTTTGATGCCTTCAGCTCTAGCCCTAATAGCATAAAATTCTTTGAAAGTATTCGGTTCCTGCTCGATTGTATCCTTCATCATAAGTAGCCTTCTCTTGCCCACTCTCCTGTCCAATACAGCGAATATCCTTACAATCAAATTTTCACTTTTAAGGCTCTTCTCAATACTTTGCTGGTCAAATTCTTGAAAAGCAGCATAGAAGCTACGTTGGTCAAACACACCCAGTTTTAAGGCTGTATCATCCATAAAGGCATTTTCTTCCCTCATACGCCTTTCATATTTTTCGTCTTTTGGAAATTGGCCTGCCTTAGTCCAGTTGTACCAATAACAACCCTTAATGATTTCCTTGCCATCATACCTGATTGCTGCCCGTCCCTCGTGGTCATGACTCCTACTGTATGTAGTCGCATAGTGCTGGATATGCCCCTGAAGGCTTTTGGCCAGGTATTCACTTTCTAGCTTTTTTCTTATTCCACTCCAAGTTGCCATGCTATTTCCTCCATATCAATATCTAATTGAGCTAAATATCCTTTAGTTTGTCTATTTCATTAATTCCAATATATTCCTGATACCTGCAGAATATCCTAACAAAAAGAATCTTTTCACTATTTCTGATAGGTTAGAACAACCCTTCCAATGTCATTGAAATATTTTTTCTTCACAAATAGAATTTTAATATTCTTGTATCTTACCCCCTCAGATTTTTCTTCCTCAGTTCTAGGAGGTGATATTTTCAACACCTCATAGGGGTCCTTCCACTCCCTCCTCTGATCATCAATAAGGTCAATCCATTTTGGGTCTATAAATATATTTTTTCCACCATCTATGGTAGCCTTGATAATAGTAGCATCAAGCAAATTACAGGGTGAATCCGTCAAGTTTTTAGCTTGTATGTCTATACTCGTAAACTCATACTGGCTGTCACTTTCGAAGGTATAGGTAGGGTTAAGTTCACCTGGTTGCAATACAATATTCTTCAGGTCCTCTGCCCTTGCATTTTTCAAGACAAGATTCTTATAGAGGCAATCCTCAAGGGTATCACTGCCTAAAATAAAGGACCTACCAATATCTGCATGGAAGGTAAAGCCCTCTGGATTATCAGGATGGGTTTTTATCTTGGGGCTAAGCTCATTATAAATCTCTTGATAAGACCTGACCTCAAGCTCACCCTTTTTAACCTGGCAAATATCCTGGTATATCATGCTATCGTCATCTGCCAAGCCTTTTAACTTGATACCGTCAATATCCATTCGTACTTCAAAAAAATCTTCCTCAATGATTATTGGGTATTTTTCACGCACAAAGTTGACAAAGTCCATAAGTCTATCATAAGAAGCCCGTAAGTCTTCAAGTGACTTGACCCTTGTATAGTAGACAAAGTTGATAGAGCTATCATAAGAGAGCTTATCACCAGCAAGTATATTGGCTTTTTTGTAGTCTGCTACTGCCCGTTCACCAAAAAGATTGTTAAAGTCCGTTGATATAGTAGGCGAACTCATGGAAAGTGGGTTTCGGGAAACAGTGTAATAAATATTTATGTCCGGATATTTTTTTAAGGTCACAAACCAGCGGGGATGGTATTTGTCTTGCTTGATGGTGTATGCATCCTTACCAAACCTCTTGTCTAGGTATTTAATTATCTTTTCGTTGTCCTCCTTGGTGTGGGCACAAGCACCCAGAAATATGGTGGTGGCCACAAGAAGGACAAGTATTGTTAATTTTATAAGTTTTGTTTTCATAGTCTTGGTCTTTTCTTGTCTGTTATATTAGATATTATCTAGCCATTGCTATATATTTTTACTGTTTTCAATTTCTTCCTTAGTCATACCTGTAAGTTCCTTTACCCAGAGTCCCACAATATCTGAAAGTACTGAATCACAAATATACTCATTTTCACCATCAGCATATTTACAAGAAAAATATGGACTTCTTGTAGCAGCTTGATAAAAATTCATTGCTAAATCTGCTAATTTATCAGGTTTAAAAGGAAGACCTAAGTCTTTTGCAATATTAGACCGAATCTTATCCCAGTCTTTGCCCTCAGTCCTATAGTTTTCCCTTACTTTTGATAAATATCCGTTACAATATTTTTTTAGTATGTCTTGATTTTGATAAATATATCTACAGTTAAAGTCAAAAATATTTCCTGCATGGATTAAAAAAGTTAGTAGTTCTTCTAAGTTCTCTGCTATCCTACCGACCTCTCCTTCGCTACCGATAAATCCTATGCTGCCATCATTCAAAAAGACAAACTCTCCACCACTACCATCCCGTGCAAAGGCCTTACATGGTATAGAGTATACCTCTTGATTATTCAAAAATTGAATTTCCTGACTTTGCTTATAAAAATATATATCACACTCATGCATCAGTAAGGTGTTTAACTCTTTATTCCCCTTGATATATCCGAATAAGTCCATCGTTTTTTCTCTCCTAACTAATTAACACTTGTACATATCTTATTTAGATTTCTTCCCATCCTCCTGCCTGTGCATCATATTTTGCAAACTCACCGGTATCCGTAAATTCAGATGCAGTCATACCGACTTCAAAAATACAATCAAAGTCGTTTGAGGTAGAAAAATACAGGCCACTATCTGTCAGTAGGGCTTGACCAAAATCAGCATGTTCAAATCTTTTTCCGTCTTTGGTATTTCCTACATGTTTATACTCATATTTCAGCAAACGATCTTCCAGTTGTGACTGCTGGTCTTGTGTGAATTTTTCCAGGTTTTCCTCCTTTTCAAAGAAGTCTGACTGGTCTAACTCTTGTTCTTTTCGTTTTGTATTGATAGTATACAAAGATATTGTGTAACTCATTGATACTTTCCTCCTTATAGATATTATAATTCTATCCCTTTCTTTCTAAATATTATAATTCTATCCCTTTTTTTCTCAGGTTTTCTATGCACTCAAGCAGATATTCATCATTATGTTCTTTATAAATTGGGCTATTTATATTTATTTCTTCAAGATTATTGTATTTTTCTGCCTTCTGTCCCCTATAATTTTTATCTCTCCACTCTATAGATACCTTATATCCTCTTTTTTCCATTTCATCCATAACTAATGAATGATAAACAAATAAGTGGTATGGAGAATACAAAAATACATAATCTACTGTTTTATGTTTCTTTTTCCATCCATTTCCCCTGAGGGCACAACATTCTCTATGTTGTCCAAGAAGTTGATTTTTGGGCAATAGATGAATAATTTGCTCATGCCATAGTCTCATCTTTTTCTCCTCTTAGTAAAGTTGACTCTTGCAAATATTTATTGGGGTATTTCTTTAGTAAATCATTAATGTATTCAACTACATATTTCTGATTATTTTTCCCATCCATATATTCTTCCAGTCTGTTAAAAAATTCTTGTTTTTCAATTTCGCTTGCCTCTTTTTTGAAGTATCCCCATACATGAAGAATAGCATTACTAAAATCTTTTTTGCTTTCTTCCATCTCCCTTACTTTTTCTATTTTTTGGTTTAGATGCGTAATATCTACTTCTTTTTCTTTCAAGTATTCTCTTATCTCTAGGTATGCTTTATGTGATTTGCTTAGGACATAATATTTGTTTTTTGCCCATAGGTCTTCACATTCTCTTCTTCTATTCTTGTGCTTCACATCAGCCCTTCTTTCAGAATATTATTTCACTTCTTCAACCACTAATTTTATAGGTTAAATACTTCTACAAAATACAAACTAACTTTTATGTCCTAGCAAATCGTAATAAGTACATTACCTTTTGCTTCTAATATTTTTTTATAGAAGTCTTTCATATTTTGAAAGTAATCCATTAGTTCTTCTTCTATTTCTTCACTTTCCTCTTCATAATCCCAAATATTCGGATAGATATTTGCCTTTTTACATTTTTCCATACTGAAGCTTTCCATAGCTTTTTCTATATCAAAATTATCAAGGGCTAATACTATATCTTTAATCCTTGATTTTTCTGTATAAGCTACATACTCCTCTACTTCTCCAATAGGGGATATTCCTAAAATAGCTTCACTAAAGCAGTTATCTTTTATGGGCTCGCTAGCACTTGCTCCTGTAAGCACAAAATGAAGTGCATCCCACATCTTATCTAGATCAAGTAATATTTCTAAATCGTTATTGTTCTCTTCTATATCTGTAATAGACTCGGTATTTTCTGTATAGAGAGCCTTAAGTTCATTTAGGTTTTTATCGCTTAGGTATTTGTAGTTTGCTATAAGACCCATTCTCTTCTTCCTCCATATAAAGTGGATTGGTTTATATTTTTGTATAAGTTAAAAAACTCTTTTTCTAAGAATATTATATCATCTATGTATATAACATAAAATCCTCAGTGCTAACAATATAAATTATTTTTATTCAATACATATAAATATTGTTAATTCCCAAGATTTCTGTTATGCTAACATTAGAGCACATATTATTTCTCCTTGTTTTTTATTTGTGCGATTTAAAATTATACATGAGATTTGATGTGTGTTCTTATTTTTCTGCAAAAATTTAGCATTGGGAGAGAATTTTTTCTCTCACCAACGTTAAATATTATACAACCGATTTTTAGGTCTAACTTTTGGGGGTAGATACAAATCTATCTCTAAAAACTTTTGTTATATTCTTTTATAAAGCACTATGTTCAATAATACTCCTATTCCACATTATTTCACTATTGTTTATTAATGATATCATCATCACTTTATGCTTATTTATACTAAAACTTAAACTACAATATTATAAGTTATATTTTCCATCATACTCTAGAACATCTTGTATTAGATACATTGCAAACTCACAACTTGTATATGAAGCATATTTTTGAAATTCGTCACCTTTTGTTTCATCTGCAAAATCGCTTATTGATTTTAAACATATAGGTATTGTTCTTTTGTCTATTCCGTAATTAGTTGCGAAAAACATACCATATGATTCCATGTCTAATCCAACAGTTTTTCTTGAATGTTGTTTTATCATTTGATCAACAATTTTATAATTTCCAATAACTGCAGTCCCACAAGCCAATGGTCCTGATATCAAATTCAAATCATTATTTATTTTTTGGTGATGCCATGCCTTTTTTATATTAAACAATTGTTGTGTATAATCTCTTTTCAAAATACTTTCGATTTTAGAATCTAAACTAATATATTTGGGATCTGGATAAAAAACAATTTCACCACTATCCCCTGTTGCATATTTACCACTTGAATAATTCCAAACTTCTGTAGCAACAATAATATCTCCTAGATTTTTATCACTTCCAATTCCCGCTGCAATTCCAACCATTATCAAATATTCAGGCTGAAAATGATGTATTAAATTAAGAGATAATGTTGAAGCAGCGGCCATCCCCATCTCTTTTTGTTGTGCATAAACAAGGTTTATTTTCTTATTTCTTGAGTTTAAATCTACAAGATAGTAGTCTGTTGAATCCCTCTCAAAATTAATTCTTTGAGAATCAGTATCCTTAAATAAATTTTCCAACGCCTCTAATTCATTCTTAACTGCACAAATTAATGCAACATCACATTTGATTACATCTGAAAAACTATCAACCGACTTTTCATATTTAATATTATATTTAATTTTGTTTATAATCACATTTTCCCACTCCAAGGATTGTTCATCATATTTCAAAACTGTAAATTCTAAATTTTTTCCTATTTCAATGCATTTTTCTCGCAAATTATCATGTTCGGTTAAAATGATTATGTCTTTAGGAATTAAAATAGAATCAGTCTGTAAAACTTCATCAATAAAATCTAGTCCTGCAATTTCAGAATTATCTTCTTCCCCTAAGTATTCTGCAATTTTTAGATCTAATACTACTAAACTATATCTTATGTTTTTCATTTTTTCTTTTGCAGATTTTAAATCCAAAACATGATCTATTGAATCTCGACTAAAATCTCTAATTTTATCAATAGTAGAATATAGTTTTTTCAGTTTTTTGCTTTCATCATCCACTAATAATATCTTCATTTCCTTCCTCCAATTTTTTATTATTTATTAAAATATCTACTCAGATCTGATTTCCATTCTAAAGATGATTCGTCATAATGAATGCATCCTAGATAATATCTTGGAAATTTTTCTTTCATTTGTTCATCAAGTTGTTCAAGATTTATTTTTTTAGTATCATCCTCTATTACATCAAATGCAGTAATAACCAATACCTTTACTGGTAATTCCTTTCTGTCTATCTCGTCTAACAGCTCAATACCACCAAAAGCTTCAAATTCATTTAAATCCTCATCTTCTCCATTAACATCATAAAGGGGTAAGCTCATATCTAATAAAACCATTTTAAATTCAGTGTTTTTTAATGCAAGTATCCCACCCATTAATGACTGTGCAACACTAACATTTTTAATTCCTAAATCTTCTTTCAAATAACTTACTATGTTACGTTGTTTTACATTTTCATCTTCTATAAACAAAACCTCCATAACTGACCTCCTCGTATAATATACTTGTAGTTAAAACTACTTTTTTCTTTTCTATCCCCTATTCTTTGTGGGATAATATTAGTATAGATAGAGGTCGTAGCTACCTCCTTGAAGTTATATCTTCCTAAAAAAGGCTTACGCCTCTTCTTTACGTCTTTATGCGTATTAGCTGGATAGCACCAAGTTGCTGTATATCTAACGAGGTTGCATCGTCGTAAAGTTTTAGAGGGTTCTTTCTCTATCTAAAATATATGAAAGCTAGGTGATTTTATGTTTTACATAGATATCGATATTGCTAAGAAAAACCACGAAGCTTCAATAATTGATTCTTCTGAAAAGAGCTTATCCAAAAGTATTTCCTTTCCTAACTCTGCAAAAGGGATAGAAGAGTTCAATAATTTTATTGCTGAATTTGGTGTAACAACTAATAATTGCACTATTGGAATGGAAGCAACTGGTCACTATTGAATCAGTTTGTTCTCTTACATCATTGATTTAGGATTTACGTGCTATGTTATAAATCCAATTCAGTCTGATGCTTTTAGGAAAATGTATGTTAGACAAACTAAGAATGATTCAGTTGATTCATTTATAATTGCTCAAATAATGCGTTTTGGAGATTTTTCTATATCTAATTTTTCTGATGAGAATACATTTGCCCTTAGAAATTTAACTAGATATAGGTTTGCCTTACTTAAGGCGTTCTATTTGGCTTGCCGCCACTGTAGCAGCCTTTAAGGACCCTGCCTTATCCATATACTATAAAGGATTGAGAGTACGAGGCAAAGCTCATGGCACAGCTATAGGGGCTGTTGCAAGGAAATTGACCAATATTATATTCGCTGTCCTAAGAGATCAAAAACCGTATACTCCAAATATTTAGTTGTCAGTATTATTAATTTTTAAGCCTATTTACTAGGCTTATTTGCTATGCAATAATGTCAGTGTGAAATTTATTTTTTATTTTGTATTGACATTTGATAGCTGGTCTTTTATGCTATAATATTCATAATTCCAAAAACAATAGAAATGCAAAATTTATTTTTTTCAATGTTATATATAATAGTATATGGTGTATCTATATTATACTGAATAGTTTTATATAATTTATAAAGACCAGTTCCACCTTCACTTTGAGAATACTTCTTTACAGCTTCGTAATTCTGTGTATTTTTAAATATTGTTGAAATTTTTTCGTCTAATTTTTCAATATCTATATTTTGTCCAAGCGTATTAGAAACAGACATTTCCAAAAAATCAAGATTATCAACTTTTATCCTTTTTTTCTCAAATTCTTTTTTTAATTCACACAATATAGTCATATCTTCTATTTTCTTTATATCAATATCCAAACTCAATTTAGAATAATTTGATATCCCTGAATGTTCTAATGCATTGTTAATCATTATGTTCAATATGTCTACAAAATACGGAAAATTCTCGCCTTTATAACAGTTTGAATCAAATATATTTTTATTCAAATCTACATTTGATACCTCCCCATTAAGCTTAGCTGTTATTTCTAAACACGTATCTACTAAATCACTCATCGTAAAATCTACATATGTTACATCTTTCTTTTCAAAAACATTCGAAAACTCTAGGATTTTACCACCAATCTGAGATTTACACAAATTAATACTACTTAAGATTGTCTTAACATCAAATTCTACATCTTCTTCTTTAATACTAGTAATAGTATTAGATAAATTATTTAATTCTTCTTTAAAATAATTCAAAAGTTCTTCTTGAATTTTCTTTTTCAAAGCACGAAAATGAGTTAGGGTATATTCCCACAAAAAATTGATAACTACATTATAAAATGTATTAAAATCAATAATATTATCTATATCAATCACTAAAAGTCGATCAACGACTGATGTGTAATCCAATAAAGCATTATTATCTTCCTTATATTTTATATTTAACCAATCTTTTTTAATCTCATCAACTTTTAGCTCGATATTTAAAGTAAACAAAGATAAAGAATCTTTAATTTTTTTACTTCCGATTGAATTTTCCGGCAATTTTCGATCCCAATATTCATTTATTAGGTATTCATCGCTGTTATTCCTGCTTTTTTTAGATAACAAATTGAAATCTTGAAAAATGGTTGTAAGCTGATTTTTACAATAACCATGCCTTATTCTAGAACTTAAGAAAGTATTCAATCCATACTTTTCATTGAATAGAAACTCTTCTGTTATTATTGTAATTATTCCCTTTAAAACAACTATTTTTTGAGAATATACAGCATTGTTCCGTATTTTTTCATTCATATCATCCACAATTTTTTTCAAATCTCTGATATGATCCTCACTACGTATGTCGTATGCCTCTAATTCTTCATTAAAATCCTTTATCCCTAAATATCTATTAAAATCTTCTCTTAAAGTTAGCTCATTGTCTTTTTTTATGTTTTCTGTATCAACAAAAATTCTACTTTGATTAATTTGTTTAATGCGATCTTTTATGCTTCTGTCTTTTGTAATTTCAATTATTTCCGAAAAATATTTCTTTTTATTTTCTACATCTAATTCAATTAATGTTTGGAGTATTTCTATTCTAATCTCGTTCGCTTTATTTCCATCAGGATTTAAAATAATATCTCTTTTTATTAAATGCTGAATGCATATCTTATCTAAAAATGAAATTAGAACCGCCCCTTTTTCTTCTCTATCTACTATTTCCTTAATAGATTGATAATTATTAAAATCCATATAATTTGAATAAGCTATTCTTTGATGTTTATAATCACTTGGTGCGCTAAGATAAACAAAGACAACATAACTTATATCTTTTTTTATTTCTCTAGTTAAATTCTTAATTATATCCTCATTTACTTTTTCAATATCAATTCTTTTTTGTATATTTTCGTTTTTTAATATTGCATTAGTAATACACTGTACTAATGACAGATAATCCTTAGTTTTGCGATAGATAACCATCTGTCGTCGCATGACTCTTTCTAAAAAATAATTCTTATCCTTATCAATTTTATCAAGAGTTATTAAGGCTTTTTCATATTCATGTTCCTGTATAAATCTATCTGTTTCAAAAATCAGCTTTCTGTTTTTATCTGATATTTTCTCTAAAGAAGTAGTTTCTCCAATTCCATACCTAAATAAAAATAGCTGATATGTTATCGGACATACTTGTTTGAATATACTCAAAAAATCAACTTTATTTTTTATACAATCGTAATTGACTAAATTGGGAGAAATAGACATATCACTTATTGCTGACATAAGACTCAATCTTTTACTACCATGCATAGATGTTTTTCTTGCAATAAATCCTATTATTTTGTATTCCCAACTTGTTCCTCTAACAACTTTTATATATGAAAACAGCTTTTGAATTGAATCATCCCCATACTCATTAAGTAAATACATATTGTACACCCAAAGATAAAGACCCTCTTCAAAACTTGGAGTTTCATTTAGTAAAATATATGACTTTATCATCAAAAGTATACATTGAAAATCTTGTGGTTTTTGTTTCAAATATTTATTGCAGTCTTCTATGCATTTTTTGTAATTTCCACATGTATATGATTCTAATAAATAATAGTATTCTATTTTATCTTCTCTAACCACTTTTTTGTTTACTATCTGTAAAATGTTTTCTAATCTGAAGTCTTGAACTATTAATTCATTTTCATCCATCTCCATCCCTTCTACAAATCTCATTTGTTCTGAAATAACAAATGATTCATACATATCAATAATAGAAATTTGAGAATCAAACATGAATGCGATTTTAATTTCCTCCATATCAAATTTTCTTTCGATATTAAATTTAAAATCAAGATATTTTCGTACGATATCATTATCTTTAAGTATTTCGTTATAGCTATCTAACACTTTTTTAAATGATAAATAACTTGTGTTACTTTCTGCAAAATAACTTTCTAATTCAAACAGCGTGTTTAACAGAATATCATCATTGGCTTGTACTTGGATTTCATTTAGATATTTTTTATGTTTTTCTAAACTATCAAGTTTCTCAAATAGAAACATTTTTTTTGATATACCCCATACAGACAAACCAATCTCAGATTCTATTCTGTTTAAAAAATCCATTGCATCAATATATTTCCCTTGAAAAAAGTATTTTTCAAATTCCAATTTATATGTAAGGTATTTTTCGATTTTAGTAATATTTTTTTTGAAAATGTAAACATAATATTGTCTCAGAGAATCAATTTTTATATCTTTATTGAAAACCAATTTTTCATTACACATTTCATTAATGTGTTGGGGGAAAAGTATTTTATACAGTTTTTGCTTCATGGATTTATTATTATCAATCGTTCTCAAAATTCTATCTATATCATCAGTTTCAACAAAATAAATCATTTTATAAAACTTATTTTTATAACCTATTTTTTCTTTAGCAAAGTCAAAAAGATACTTTCTTCTTTGTTTTCTATTCATTTAATTTATCCCTCCTCAATTTGTAATATATTTTTTTATTGTCAAGAATTTCTCACACTCTGTTTTCGATAAGTTTGCCATATCCTACCTCACTCTATTTACAAGACTTTTAACTACGTCCTTATCTTCTATCTTTGTAATTTCAAAGCTCTTTTTACCTGCGTCCTTAATAGAAGCGCCAATGTAATAAACTTCGGACTTATCTAATATCAGAAATCTATAATGGGAATTTATTGTTATCTTTACTAAAAGCTTTGGATATTGAGTGTAAAATATATTTATATCTTTAGCTAATAAGCTATCCTTTCCTGCTGTAGCAATGACAACATTAATTCCTATATTTTTCTTGCGCATGATATTCAAAGTATTTACATCCACATAGTTGCTAATCAGGATTATTTCTTTCTTAGCCTTTTGGATAAGCCTACAATAAAGCTGGAGGCATCATAGATTTGCCCGTCAAAAAAGATATTTTGTTTTGATTCAGTATTAGTCACTATATAATTAAATATCTCATCAAATTTCTTATCTGTTTCTAATTGCTTTAACTCAACTCTGTCGAGACGGGCAGACATTTCTCTATTAGAAAGTAAAAAATTTCGCATTTCCACAAAACTGTTCATGATTTTAACACTTACCTCTACAGCAATATTGCTTTTTAGCACAGCAGAAAGCATGGCAATACCTTATTTTGTGAAAACGTATGGTATATATCTTCTGCCACCGAATCACTTTCTTTTTCGATATTATATTTTGGCACCTAATAAATTCATACTCTTCTTCGGTTAATTGAATGTAAAAATTATTTGGGAAACTGTCGGTATTTCTGCTTCTTTGCCTATTTAAATACTTTGTTTCAACTTGATATAGCATATCCAAGTCACTGTATATCATCACTTGCTTGTCTATAATGGTATAAATCATATTCTGTATTTCTATATTATTAACAATGATGAGATTTTTTATCTTCTGTCATAAATACCTCCATCCGTTTCTTTGAAGCGGTCACAATTTGTGATCAGTTAGTTCTAACCTATTCTGAAGTCGTATTTTGCAACCAGTTCGTTCATCTTAAATTGAAGTCTCTTATCTCAAGCTTATTCTTTTAACTTGATATTCCACTTTGTAACCTCAACTTTGTATATTTATTTTGTTCTATAATAGAAATCATATCACCAAAATCAAACTTAGTCCCAATACGATATAAAACTTCCATGCTAACAAACTCTCCTCTGTCCATTTTAGATACGGTTAGAGGAGATAATTCACAAGCATTCGCCAATTTTTTTTGTTCATATTATTATCTATTAAAACTTTCCATAATCCATTATAACTTACTTTCATATATTTACCCATTAATTATAAGTTCGTGAAGTTACTTTACAAATATAATAGCATCTTTATCCTTTTTTTTAAAGTCTTGAATTTATAATCTAAGTGCAACTAAAAAAGATTCATAGCTTTCTGATAAAAT
>OHAU01002452.1_pt1 | contig 17652 bp, 11 predicted proteins | sample 1577181 | NCBI WGS metagenome assembly OHAU01 (sample SAMEA3541472, study PRJEB24748) | human gut metagenome | biome: human gut; feature: human-associated habitat; material: faeces | place: China | collected 2012 | reverse complement strand
CGGTCTTGGCTGGACAACACTAGTCCAAGCCCAACCATCTTTCCATTGTCTTATTACTTTCCCGTCTGGATAATTTCTCCGCAAACAGGCAAGCTGACGATAGGGAGTAATTACTTTAATCTGCATCCGTTCCGAAAAATGTTGCACCAGAACTAAGAACAGTGGAAGAGCCTAAGGCAGTAGTGAGTACTCCCGTCTTTTTAATAACACCTCCACTTCCTTTATCTTGAAGTTCTCGCATATTTTCCTCTATTTTATTGACAGCGCGGATTACAATGGTATCGCCAAACGAAGTTTTTAGTCCTTTTACTCTTTCTATATAAGTCTTATTTAGTAGCTCGTTCCGACCAAAGTCTAGTTCTATTTCACTTAACCATTCGAAAAATATTCGCTTTCGATTGGGATAAAATGCCCATTTATCTGCAAAATTCTCGCAACGATTGACTGGGTTTTCAACTTTATAATTTTCACCATCAAATAATATATAGCGTCTCATTCTTTTGGCGACTCCACTCATGGCTGAAACGATATCGGGCTCTCCATTATACGCAAGAGCAGCCAATGTAGTTATGATGCAAGAAATCGGTTTGTCTTCATTTCCTCCATATTTTATATCTCGATGACGTTTCAAAAGCATGACGACTTTTTGTAATGTATTTTTTCCTGTGGATTTCGGGAAGGGATCCATGCTGGCACGTAGCGATTTTGTAGAACCGACGAGCCCCCGACGCCCTTGAATTTCAAACCATAATCTGTATGCTAGTGGGTTGCTTTTTAACCAGTTCCAGATATATGTAGAAGTCGCGTAATCGAACCGTTTATTATCAGTTATATATAATAGCATGTTTTCCCATTCCGGATTCTGCACATTAAAACCATTAAGTCTTTCAGTCCAACTTTTTTCACCAGATACAGTAGCCGGAAGAATATCAACATGATATTTATCGGCAGCTCGATCTGAATTCTGTCGATACCTAAGTTTCCAACAACGCGTTCCCTCTTCATCAAGAAGTCGTCTATAAATCTCACGAGATTTCAAACGCTCACCAACAGCATTCTTGAGTTTCTTTTGTGTCCAACCTGCAATGGAATGGACCTCACAAATCATATCTACATCTACATCATCGTCTTCATTTTGAGGGAGAATTGCAGTCCCGAGGCCAATTGAACCCTGATAATGTACTGCTACTTTATGCCCTTTCAACTCGTCATCATCACTTGCATTTAGCACTTCCCCCAACGTTTCGTAACTTCTTTGAAGGTTATCCATAATGTAGGCTGGGATTTCAAGTTCTTCCACAATATTCTCTAAAAGCTGATTTAGCTCTGCGTTTTGTTCTATTGTCATGCTAATTTAATTTTCAATCTTTAATACCTTATTATAGCGCTTTGTTACTCTGTCTATATCATATAAATGCAGTGGGGCATCAGCTTTCGCCATCCAAATGCGACCAAACTCCACCGCAAGAGAGTTTGGCATTGCCATATAAACATGGATTCCTTCCCCAGCATTTCGCAACCTGATTGCATCCAATACTCTTCGAGATATATTCCGGAATTGCTGTTGCTGCGATTTATTTGCACACCAATTATAATTAGGCGATGATGCCTCCACAATCCAAATATTATTGGAGATGTCTTGTAATTGATTTCTCACACAGTTAATAATCGCTTTGGCACTAATTGCAAAAATTAGCACAGGAGCACCAACAGCCATTTTATCCGGCTCGGAAATATAGAGCTTATCATGATAATTTGACTTGGGCCAACTCCATGTCTCCTTAGGCTCGCGATGACGCTGAAAAATATGAATAGTTGTCTTATTCTCAAGCAAACTTCCTAATTTAACCAATAAGGGTTGGGGAGCTAGTGCAAAAACCGAGTAATCCTGAATTTCCCGTGACCCTTCGTTGCCATTGTATACCATTTTTCTGAAAAGATTACATAACCTATTGGCCTCTACATCCCAAAAGACTTCATCGTTATCTCCAATTCCCAAATCTGTACTTTTTAGATTAATTGGTTCATGATTGGCTGGGTACATTTGATCATCTACGACAGCTTTCCGAACTTCTTGATTGGAAATAGAAGGCATATAATCTCCAATTTTAGCGGTGTATGCAATACAATTAGTCTTGGTCGAAGCAACAGTCTCCGTTACTTTTCTTATCTCATCTTCTTTAGTACGTTTTAACGTAAGCAGTTGTTCCTCGGTATATTCATACTTCCCTTCATGATCAATAAGTCTATGACAGTCATGGCACAGAAGCAGAAAATTACATTCTTTGCCATCTAATAACACTGACTTGATTTCATCACCACGTGGACCAGCCGCCTTAAAAGCAACGATATGAGCTAATTCTGCCAAGTTGCAATCCTCGGTCGTCAAATGATGCTCATACAATAATTTATTACAGAATTGACAACGGCCTGCACTTTTGGCAAAGATTAGACCATAAGCAAAATCACCTAGTTTTTTACGAGCTGCTTTTGCTTTAACCTCTTCAATAGCGATTTTGGGAGAGATCGAATCATTCATTTTTCTATACTGGTTATAACTTCATCTAATTGCATTAGCAATAATTCCACGACAGAAAAGCTTACCGACAATCAGATTTTTTGCAAAGATACAAAAAATACGTTCACTCTATATGAATGTATTAAAAATTTGTATTACCTTTGCAAAAAAAATTATGCCCAACACTAAAGGTTCTGATATCAGATACAAAATTTTAGATAGATGTCTGCGAAAAGGTGGATATTCCACACAGCGTCTAATGCAAGAAGTCAATAAATACTTAGAAGATAACGGATATCCGACAATTTCAGCATCAAACACTATTCGCCAAGATTTAGATTACATCTCTGCGAATTATCCACAAGTGGCAATTGAAGAAAAACGAATTGGTCGAAATATCACATATGGCTATAAAAAAACTGATTCATCAATCTTCCAGCTTTCGTTCAATGATGATGAACTTGCTCAGTTATCTCAGTGTATGGCAATTTTATCTAGATTTGATGGTACTCCACAATCAGATTGGATAAAAAAATTCGTTGAACGATTTCAGTTGTCATTGCAGATTGAGACAGATTGCAGTAAGGTGGTTGGCTTCGATTGGAATAGACAGCTCAAAGGAAGAGAATTCTTCACCAAACTTTTGTCTGCAATTGTTAAAGGAACTGTTCTGCACATTAAGTACCAAAGTTTCAAACGAACGGCTGCTAAAATGTATGTTGTACACCCATATTTTCTAAAAGAGTATAACAATCGATGGTTCTTACTTGGGTGGGGGGATGATAAAGACGCCCTTATTACGCTTTCTCTTGACAGGATTATTTCACTAAAAGAACTCCCGGAAAAAACACTTCATCCCAATGAGTCTATTAATTTTTCAGATGAATATTTTGAAGATATAATCGGAATTACAAAGAAAGACGATAGTGTACTCACGAAAATCAGATTGTGGATATCTCCACAACTAACTCCTTATATTAAGACAAAACCGATACATAATAGTCAAATTATAAAATCGGAAGATGAGAATGGTATGATTGTTGAGTTATATCTATACCCCAATTTCGAAATGGAACAAGAGTTTTTATCTTATGGAGAGGGATTAAAAGTTATCTCACCAGATTCTGTCCGTAACAGAATATTTGAACGCTTGAAGGCGACCTTGGATAATTATTAAACCTTCTTTAGACTAGAACCAACGTGTACACTTAACGAGCAACCTAAAAACTAGAATCTGATGTAATGACTGACATAAAAACGCGAAAAGAGAGGAGTCGGAATATGGCTGCGATTAAGGGGAAGGATACGAAGCCGGAGATGATTGTGCGGAAGTATCTTTTCTCTCGTGGTCTGCGTTTCCGTGTTCAGGTCAGAAAACTGCCGGGAACCCCGGATATTGTTCTGCCAAAATACAAGACTGTCATTTTCGTCAACGGTTGCTTTTGGCATGGTCATGAGGGTTGCAAGTATTTCCGTTTGCCAAAGTCCAATGTCGAGTTCTGGGAAGAGAAGATAGAGCGTAATGTTGCCCGTGATGTCCGCAACGAAGCGGAACTGAAAAGCCCTTGGATGGCGTGTCATCCGGGTTTGGGAGTGCGAAATCAAGACCGTTGCTCAGCGAGAGGAGTATCTTAAGCACTTATATGACCGCATTGTCAATCCGGCTCAATCATACCTTATTGAAGCTGTCAGGGATGAACCATCCATAGCTGCCGGGCCTGAATCAGAGCAAATTTATGGCGACAACAACAATTATTAACTTTGGTGTATCTGATTTTTACCCATGCCGTTAATTAACTTTGTCAACGATAGCCAAGGTCTCGAAAAAAATTCGTAACTTTGCAATCTAAACTGCGCTTGCGCTGACAAAGACCAATCTATGTAAGTAATAACTTATATACATCATATTAAGGAACTTCCTTGTAGCCGCAAAAGGGTTTGGTCGCCCGTCAGCTCTACTCGGAAGTTCCTTTTTAGCTATGAACTATTCAAGCTGGAATGATATGTTGTGTGAACACTTCTTCAAAAATGAAGAAGTGATGGTCTTTTTGTCCATTGACAAGGAAGAACTTATCAACCTCGGATTAATATCCGAGAAAATTCAGAGAGAAATTGAATTAATCGAAACCAACAAAAAAGAGCAAATAGACCACCGAGCTTACGTGTGGGCTGATTTTATGCGCTTATTTATGTTGATCATGACGAAGAAGCAATTCCTCTCCGAATTTAAAATGAGGATTAGCGAAAGTGCAACGATAAAGGACAATTCAAAGCCTACAATATTTCCTTTCCTGTCGCTATTCTTTATCTCTTTAAGTGTGGACTCAGATTTAAGTTCCGCTGCATTTTATCCTAAAGTCAACGACTTTTTGATAACTAATCATATCATAGGACATGGGGAAAAGATTGGCACCACTGATTTAGCCAATCTTAATCCTTCTCTTGATATGATGTGGTATAATCTTAGTGAATGGGCTTTTTCTAACGGGTACTTTTTTGTTCCGAAGTACACACGTACATCGGATCGAAATAAGTATGCTGAACCATTTATCGCAGAACTTCTTTTCCCCTTTAATCGCCGAGAGCAATTAAAGACTGTCTTTATTAAAAGCGGACTTACACCCGACGAGAATCTATCTGAAGACCGGATTATTCGCATTTTTAATGACAACTATTATCTTATTGGTCTTACCCGTGCTAAAATGAAGCAATGGGTTTCCGATTATCGTATTGCTCTAATCAATGAGTTCCGTAAAATATACGGACGGTGGGATGGAACAGCACGAGTCGAAAACCGTACAGATGCATCCAGTCAGGTAAGATATGATGGTTCAAACTACGGCTTCTATCTTGGATTTGACCAAGAAAGGGGTGGTACATTTAAATTTTTCCTTTTACCATACATTCCAAACTCAGAGAACTCGGAAGAATATTGCTTCGTTAATTCAGTAAATAAAAACGAGGCGTATGAGTTTTATATCAAAGCAAATGGGTTCGCTTCATCAACATACAGGAAAACAGACAATATTCTTGAAGCTTTGCTTCACAAGAAGAAGATAGTTTTCGTTGATGAATACGACTCAAAAACTAATCTGATTTTTAATCCAGCGGACCTTTATGTTTTTGAGCGTTCATTTAACTCATTTATATCTCGATGCAAATTTACAAAGGGAGGTAGCTATTTCATAATGATAGCTACAGAACTACTTCCTCAGGAGCGCTTTCAAAGCTGGCTTTCCGATAACAAAGCAAATGAAATACCTTTACCTGCGTTAGGTAGCTCATATCGTATGTTCTTTATCGAAAATGCACAAAGTGCATTAGAGGACGATTCAAAGCTATCTTTCAAAAAGACTAAATCACTTAAAATTTCCGATACTATAGTTCTCGGCAAGACTGAGAACATATATCTTGTTCCATCAACATTCCCAATATATTTTGATATTTCGGGCGTTGATATAAGCTCTGATTCTGTACGAGCAGTCTCAATTGACGGCTCAAATAGATACTCTTTTGACATCAAATATGATGCCAATTCTCAGAAATGGATTTTCCCTGTTATTCAGCATTTTTTTGCAAAAGATAAGACATATCAAATCTTTTGTAATGACCAGCCATTATCATACTCGAAATTTCGATTTGTTGACTTCTCTTTGATAAAAGACTGCAACTATCAGGAAATTTCTTTTGATAAGTTTGGTAATGAATCAGCTGAAAACCCATTAGTGACCGGCTTAAAGATCAACGATACAATTTACATGAACGTAAACGTTGAACTTCTCAAATTAAACATGAAGTCGGGAGAGCCCCCTGTAGTAACGAACTCAGAATATTTGGCTGATGATTTTTTACTTTATGGAATTTCGTCACAGCCAACTATTTCTAAAAGTGATATTAAGGATTTAATACTTGTTCTTTTCGCCAATAATGTTATTGACGAAGCATCTGTTGGAAACAAATATGAAATCAATCACATCTTGGAATATTATTCCTCGCTTGGTTATCTTAACTATACTTATAGAGATGGTAAATACGTCATTGCTGTAAATAAACCTACAATTATTTGGCTTCCGCCCAATTTCAAGAAAACTTCCGGGCACGTGACATCATATAAATGTACCGAGCAATATTTTAAATTCCTTGTCACGGGAGCACGAACACCAGGCTTTATTAAACATCTCATTAAGGTCTGCGCCTCTAATAATGTAAAGGTCGACATAACTCAACCGGAAAACCCGCTTTTCCCTCAAAGGATTATTCTTTGGGCTCAAGATATTTCCAACATTGAACGAGTCGCTTCTCAGGCGAATCTTGCCTTCCAAAGATGTATCTATACTAATGCACTAATTAAACGCTTAGGTTCGGTTGATGATTACACCGAGCAGGTTCGACAATATCCTTCGGAATTAGTATATGAAAACATCTCCTTATTCAGAAAAATAGACTACAATCGACTCGCTCGTCTATTTAAAGAAAAGAATGGGTATGTTCAGAATAAGGATATTGTCATTACTGATGTTGACAAAATTGATAGGTCTCATGATGTAATTACTTACTTCTTTGGACTACCAAGTGAAGCGACTATTCTTTGGGATGATGGTATCCAGTATCCTATAAACAAGTATTGGTCACATCTTATCGGTGCTTCAATTTCTAATGTGACAATTGTAAAATTTGACATTGACTCTTGCACGCTCACTATGCCGTCGCAAGTTAAATTGCCACTGCTATATAATCGTGCATTATCCTTAATTAATGCCGAGCCACAAGACTCAGATGGTGGCAATAATTCATATAAACTTATTGTCAACCCGCTGTTAGCTCAGATTGAGCCGAAAGAAATCTTATCCAAACTCAAACAATTATGAGTAAATTTTTGCTTAACCCTGTCCGGTCATTCGAGAAGATCAAGGACAACTACATACTCTATACGAAGACTGCTTTCGGTACGCGATTCAAAGAGGACATCGCTGATTTCGAAAGTTTCGAATCGGAACGAGAACGGCTGCTAAGGACTGACCAGGTCCTTAGCAGAGAAGTTTGGATTGAACCATTGCCTCCATATGCTTATGTCAATAGGGGTAATGATTATATTCGTGTTTCATCGTTAACAACGGAAGACCTTCCCGGACTTAATAATAACGCTTTAAATTTATTCAAAGATTTCTTATTAAGAGGTCTTATGCAAGGGAACTTTCCCTTATATCATCACCAATTTCAGATGCTTCAACAAGCATCTTCAGGCATCGATTCAATCATCACATCCGGTACCGGTTCTGGTAAAACGGAGTCATTTCTGTTACCATTATTTGCCGATATAATTAATGAAGCGGAAGCCGAATGGACTCCCAAAAGCGATACCGAGCATTACAGAATTAATGACTGGTGGAATAAATCACGTTTGCCTGAATCAAATTTTCTTTCATTTGACGAAAGAAATTTAGGGCATATAACTGATGAAGTTCTCCAGAGGCCAGTTAATGACGGACATATTCCGGCTTTACGTGGATTGATTATATATCCGATGAATGCGCTTGTCGAAGATCAGATGACTCGACTTCGCAAGGCTCTTGATAGCGATGAAATTCACGATTTCTTTGAAAACGGAAATCATTCGCTAAAGGGACATCGTATATTTTTTGGGCAATATAATAGCTCAACTCCTGTTTCGGGACTATTTGAAAGGTCAAATAACCCCGATGTTGAGAAAGGATTAAAAGCACGTCGGGATCGAATGAAACAGCGTTTGAAAGATGCTATGATAGATCTTGAAAAACAAACGCTACGGATACAGCAATGGGTTGATTCAGCCCCGACAGAAGAAGAAAAAAAGAACAGGGCCGACCTTCAATATACTTTTAAACGCGCCTTTGGCAAAAATGATACTGCCTCTGCTGAAATGCGGTCGCGTTTCGATATTCAGGAAACGCCTCCAGACATTTTGATAACTAACTACTCGATGTTGGCTATCATGCTTATGCGTACTGAGGAAGCAGCCATTTTTGATAAAACACGAGCTTGGTTAGAAGGTGAAACAGATAAAGAAAATCCTAAAAGGATTTTCCATCTTGTTATTGATGAATTACACCTTAATCGCGGAACCTCCGGAACGGAAATTGCTTACCTCCTTCGTCTTGTCCTAAGTCGTCTTGGGCTGACCCCGAACAGTAAGCAATTACGTATTCTTTCTTCGTCTGCGTCTTTGGATACTACAGGCGAGGAAGGCATCCAAAGTATAAAATTCCTAAAAGAATTTTTTGGTCGTGACTTCTCTAATAAAAATATTGTTGAAGGTCGTGGAGTTGATTTATCGGATGAAGATTCGAACCATTCCAAGTTACCCGTTGAGCCATTTGTTCAGTTGGGTTCGCTTTACGCCGAAAAGCCTGAATTATTCGACAATTTAGATAATCCAGAAGTTTCTTCTGTCCTATCCAAAATGTCAGATAAACTGTCGGAACAATTTGGAATAATCGATGATTCAACCAATATCACAGAACGTTTCCTCAATATTCTAAACTCCCGAGAACTCGCGTTAGCAAAACGGCTCAACGACGTGTTTAACTGCGGGGAATATGGTTCCAATCGAGCTATTCCGTTCGCAGAAAATCCTGACGACAATAACATTCTTAATCAATACTTCCTCAATTTATTTGAAGATATTGATAGTGATGAATTAAAACGTATGGCCGGCGAGGGCCTAATCGTTGCCAGGGGTCTTTTTGATATATACAAAGGTAAACTCAAAAGACCCGTAAACATCCCTCGCCTTCGTTTCCATTTCTTCTACAAGAATGTTGGAGGACTTTGGGCGACAATCGATTCCTGCAACTGGTCTATTAATAGACCAGTCGGTCGACTGCACAATGAGCCAAAGCTTGTCGATGAACTGGATGACAAACGTGTGTTAGAATTGTTATATTGCGAAAATTGCGGCGCTGTTTTCTACGGTGGCAAACGCGCAGTAGACGATTACGGTACGACAAATTATATATTGCCAAATTCAAGCAACATTGAGGCATTACCCGAACAATCAACACAGCCAATCGTTGACAGACGGTCTTATGAAGACTATGCTATTTTCTGGCCTGTTGATTCTTTGGATGAAACGTTTGGCCCCGAAGAATTTGACATAGATAGGCATCTTACTGACCTTGATGTCAATATGAAACATCGAATGTCCTTAAGCTCTGCTAATACCACTGCTCCGTATGATTGCAGATGGGAACAATATCATATAAATAAATTCTCAGGAGAACTAAAAAGAGGTTATACATCTGATTTAGAGAACTATGTAAATGGATATTTATATGAAGTTGATGTAACTCCAATCCATCAACTTGCAAACTCTCCAGCACTTCCCACGCATTGCCCATGCTGTGGAGCAGACAGAGGTAAATCAAAATCACGCCCTGCTGCTATTCGAGGTTTTAGGGCTGGTTTTGCTAAATCAACTCAAATATATGCTAAGGAGCTGTTTAACCAGATTCCTACCGTAAACACCCCCAAGCTTGTTACGTTTTCTGATAGTCGAGAAGATGCAGCCTCAATCGCCAATGGCATTGAGCGCGAGCAATTCCTTGATTTAATGAGAGAGCTTTTCCTGGAAGCGTGTGTCAATTCCAATTCTGAGGAAATTTCTGCTTGCCAAGCTGAAATCACATCAATCCAAAATAATATTGATACTTTGGAAGGAGTAGGCAATCCATCGTTGCAGGGTATGATAACCGACTTCCGTAAACAATTAGAGGCAAAGCAAAAGCTACTCAATACGCTCAAAACATATACTAAGTTCTCGGATGTAATCTCATCCACAAATGTATTCGACTCGCAATTATATTCCCGATTTTTTGAGCTTGGAGTAAACCCGGCTGGTTGTGATTGGGAAGTGCAAAAAATCAAACAAATACCTTGGTTTGATATTCCAAAACATCGAACCAACAATGAAATTCTTTCTGAATTTAAAGAACGCTCATTACCTGCTATTAAAGCCCAAATTAGCAATCTTTTCTTCGGTAGATTGTATTACGGATTAGAGTCGTCTGGAATCGGTACTGTATGTGTACAGTTAACCGATGCTGATCTATGTAACGTTATATCGTCATATGATCTCCCAATTTCTCCAAATGTTCTTCGAGAGATTGTTGATACAGTCACTCGATTATTGGGTGAGCGATTTAGATATACTCCGAATATATATGATCTCACTGGCGCAAATAATAATCGGCCTATGAGATTTACAGACCTGCCGAGAAAACATCCAGTACGACGTTATCTTGATAAATGCGCAAACCGATATCGAATACCTGTTGTAAATGCACGAAGAAAAGAAGATTGCCACAACCCTTTGGGCGAAGCCGTGGCGATTTGTCTCACCAATTCCGGTAATCCAAATTTCTTCATCAATTGCGATACACTGGTAATCCGTAGAGCACCCGAAGATGGTGTTATATATCAATGCCCTCACTGTAAGAAAAATCACTTGCATCTTTCGGGAGGAATTTGTTCGGGGTGCTACCGACCCCTAAACAATCCTAATAAAATCGCATTAAAGAAAGTATGGGATTCTAATTACCTGCTTGTAAATCAAGTCGAAAACAGGAAGCCTTTACGTCTTCACTGCGAAGAATTGACCGGACAAACAGATAATCAAGCTGAACGTCAAAGACACTTCCGCGATTTCATCATAGCAGAAAACGTTCGGGACGAAGAACTCCTTAAACGAGTTAAAGGGATTGATATTCTAAGTGTTACAACGACTATGGAAGTCGGAGTAGATATAGGTGCATTACAAGCTGTAATGCTCGCCAATATGCCGCCACAACGTTTCAATTACCAGCAGCGTGTTGGACGAGGCGGTCGTCGCGGACAATCATATTCTATGATCTTAACATTATGTAGAGGTCGTAGCCACGATGAACACTTCTTCCACAATCCTCACCAAATAACAGGAGATAAACCGCCAACGCCGTTTCTTTCTATGGACGCATACGAAATCGCCCAGCGTCTATATGATAAAGAAATACTATATTATGCTTTCCGCTCTCTTTCAGAAAGGTTAGATGGTAGCACTCATGGTGAATTTGGCCCAAAGAGCAGTTGGTCATTGTATAGTCAACATATTTCTAAATGGTTGACCTCACATGACGAGGTACTATTCAGTATTGCGAATGTGATTACAGAGAATCCGGAATTACAATGGAAAGGGAACTTTTAAAATGTTCTCGCCCCGGCTGTCCATTCTTTAAGACGGTTGAACCAAATTCTGTCAACCAAGATGCTGAGTTAAACCCTGTTGAAGAAGATACCTGTGAATATTGCGGCAGCCCTATTGAACGCATTAAGCTTCGTACACCCGCTGCGTTTATCACTGATTTAACACCAGGCGATAACCGTCAATCAGATTCTGATACATCTGTAAAACGCCGCGGAGTCGTATCGGAAAGCAATACAGCTGAGTCGCCAAGCTCATTGCAAGATAAGCGTTATGAAATCTCGATTGCAAAGAAAGATTTCACCTGGCGCATTTCTGACAATGACATAGAGGGTGGCTATTGTGATGCCACATACATACAGCCACAATGGGGCACAATTTACTCTCGCGTCCCATTATGGATAGCTAATCCTGTGCCGTCAAATCTTTCTCAAAGTATAGAGCCCCGCGCAGAAATTAAACATAACGGGAATGATTATGTCTCAAGATTCCAAAAGAAGCGTGATGTAGATCTTGAGAATATTCGACTTGCTGCACAGAAAATCACTAACGTTTTCAAACTTAAGCCAGCATCAGGAATCGCTGGTATAGCTCTTAATCCGTTCCAGTTCGATGAAATCAACGGGCGAAAAGTTCTTAGGTTCGATTCACAAGGAGTAAGAGCTGCATACTATTCTCTGGCCTTTATTCTCCAAAGGGCATTGGCCGCGAATCTTGATATTGACCCTGTTGAGATTGATGTTGTAGAGCCTCAAAAGTCTGGAAACGTAGGACAAATCGTGCTGTCTGATGAACTGATGCATGGTAGTGGATTTGTCGTGCATCTTTACAAGTATTTTGATGATTATGTAGATCAAATACTTACTCCGAAGAAAGGCTCCATGTTTGATAACATGCTAAGCGAATCGCATTCTAAGAATTGCGACTCATCTTGTTATGAATGTCTTTCTAATTATAATAATATGCCATACCACGGCCTCCTTGACTGGAGACTCGGAATGTCGCTACTTCGCTACCTAACCGACGAGAACTATGATATTGGCATAACTGGTAACTTTGATTACCCGGAGCTTATTACTTGGAGACAGTCTACATTTGACCTTCTCAAAACTCTATATAAAAGTTTCTTCAGAGATGATAATTTCGAACTCGAAGAAGAAGCCGATTTATCTTCCTGGGACTATTTGCCATATATCAAGGTAAACGGAACCTATATTATAGGAGTCCATCCTCTGTGGAATAATGACGAAACAAACGAGATTCTTAACGATACATGTTATGAACTTGGCGTTTCGATAGAAGATGTTGCAACTATAGATTCTTTTAATCTTCTTCGACGATTAGGCAACTGCTACGAGGTTATAATTTCAAAAGTTCGCAATGGCTAATATTCCACATATAAAGAAAATAGCTGATTATATTAGGCCTATAAGCAGCCTTTCTCCGAGCTCATTCCTTAACTCGGAGCGAGGCTGCGTATTGCACACGATTCTTTCAAAATCTGTTCCATTTTCACTGAAGACACCTCCGACTTCAAAGGCAATTCTGGGAACGATTTCTCACAAGATGCTCGAACTTCGCCGGCTTGGATTCATAAATTCCAGACATGAATTTAAATCAAAATGGAAAAAACTGATACAAGAAAAGGAATTGGAGATTAAAGCTCAATATCCCACCCTTAGAAACATAGTTCTTGCTGATTTCAAATTATGTAATGAAATATGGGATATTTCTCAAACCATCACACCAGAAGTAGTTACTGGGGGGCAATACGGACAAAGTAGTCCTTTTGGCCCTGAGAAAAAAGTTAAATTAGGCAACATTCTTTTTGGTTACATAGATTCCGTATCATCGCTTAATGATGGTGCTGAGATTATTGATTATAAGACCGGTAATGTTCATGACGAACTTGGCAACATCAAAGATGAATATGTAACTCAACTTTCCCTTTATGCCTTAATGTTTGAAGAAACATTTGGCATAAAGGTTCACAGGTTAGCTATTATTGACAGAGATTCAACTTACTACATAATCAACAGATTACCTGTTGATAAAGAAAATATTTTGTCAAATGCAGAAAATTTGATAAATGAGATTAATGACAAAATTACATTAGACCCAATTGACCTTTGCTCGGCAAATGAAAATTGCAAGTTTTGTAATTGTCGCCATCTTTGCCCCTCCTTCCAGGATGATGCAGACAGTAGCCAAATCATCAAGGGGAAACTAGTGTCAGTCCCCAATAAGAATGTAGCTATTGTTGAAACAAGTTCTGGAAGACAGGTTATCAATGGACTTGATACGTTAGATATAGATTTACATCAATATCTGAACGATACAATAATTTTTCTCAATTTATTCGTCAGAGATAACCTCCCATTAACAATTTGTACTAACTCCTTAATATTTATAGAAGACTAATATGCCGATCAATATTTTTTCCTTCTTTTCAGGAGCAGGTTTTCTCGATCTCGGTTTTGAATTGACCAACTTCTATAAAGTAGTCTATGTAAATGAATTTCATAGACCATTTAACCATATTTACCGCTTTGCAAGAGCCAATATGGACATTGAAGAACCCATCTATGGCCACTTCATAGGAGATGTTGCACAAGTTCTCGAAAAAGAAAACATTAAAGCGTTCAATCGATTAATGTCGCAAAGTAAAGCTGAGAATCTCACTGGAATTATTGGTGGCCCTCCATGCCCCGATTTTTCCGTAGCTGGTAAAAATCGAGGCAGACATGGTGAAAATGGCAAATTGTCCGGGACCTATGTTTCCATTATTTGTCAATCCAAACCAGACTTCTTTCTATTTGAGAATGTAAAAGGACTATATCGAACCGCAAAACACCGTGCTTTTTTTGAAACTTTAAAAGAACAATTACGTAATGCCAATTATTATCTAACCGAGCAGCTTATAAATTCTATTGAATATGGTGCGCCGCAGGATAGAGAGAGGATAATACTCATCGGAATTAGCAAGCCGCTTGCAGCCAAACTTAAAATCAAATCTCAAAAAGAGTTTGAACTTAAGTTTAATTGGGAGAGTGGCAAGAAATATTCTCGTGACGTTCTCACTAAACCTTGGCCAGCTCAATCGGCATATAGCGAGAAATCAATAACTGTTATGCCGGACGATGTTATTGAAGATCTCACAGTTCAATACTGGTGGAATAAAAATAATGTCTTGGCACACCCTAATGCCAACATGTACTTCCAACCTCGCGCCGGAATAACTCGATTCACATCTCTTGATGAAGGAGATGTGTCAAAGAAGTGTTATAAACGTCTACACCGTTGGAGATACTCTCCAACTGCGGCCTATGGGCATAATGAGGTACACATACACCCATATTTACCACGGCGCATATCTGTAGCTGAGGCATTAGCTATTCAATCGCTCCCTGCCTCATTCGTTATTCCGGATGATGTCTCTTTATCCGATGCTTTTAAGACTATCGGAAACGGAGTGCCTTATCTTGCTGCTAAAGGAATAGCTGAAACTATCTATAAATTCTTCCAAGAAAATGGCTATCAAGATTAACGACTTATACCGTGCTGTTAATTCGTTAGCAAAGAATGCACAGTACACCTTTGCAAACGCCAGCAACAAAAACACGTTTTCTCTTATTCACGCTGATAGGACGAAAGGTATATTGTTTCATCGTTTCAATAACGATGAAACCCAGAAAGTTGTTGTGACAACTCGAAATCTTCAGAAGCTTTGCGATAAAATACGTCCATACGTACCGTTCTCAATTGATGTTGTTGTCGGGGCTTCTGGAAACTGGCGTTCCCTTTTTGAAAGTGCCCTGGCGTTAACACCGTATTTCTTTATCTGCTACATTAATTCGCAAAGAAGACTAATCTATGCGCCTGACGATGCTCATGAAGTAGGAGTGTACGAAATTCTGACCCCTCAAAAATTTTCTGAGTTCTCTAAGCAATCACATTTCTATGATTACAAATTTTTCATAGATAATTGTTATCCATTGGAAGGATGCCTTCAGAGTTTCCTCAACGCATTCGTGCGGATGCTTCGAATTATCCGTAATGTAGAACCTGATTTTACATCACTATTCGACTATGATGACCCTTTATACATAGCTATTATTCTCGAAAGATTAAACTCTGAATATCCTACTGATATGTCTATGCATATCTCAGGGTGTAATGTTTCATTTTCGGATGCTCTCAAATCATATATTCTTTTCCTTAACGCAAAGAATAACTATTCCTTCTATTAAACAGTTTTTGTATTATTATAATATTGGTATACATGATATAGATTGCCATGTGCAGAAAACCGGAGCAGAAAGGGAAGGCTGATGCTTGGCAGACGGCTATAGGTCTTAAGAATGTTGACCGATTGAAAACGTCGGAGTTTCTGCTTGAACAGACTGGAAGTAACAATATTGTTAATAAAACCTTTAACTGATTTGCAATCGCTATGGCTAAGAAGTTTGAGATACGAAACAGCACTGCGGAATTCCTGATCTTTCAGATTGAGGGGAAGGAAGATGGTGTGCAGGTTGTGTACCATAACGAATCTGTGTGGTGCACGCAAAAGGCTATGGCGCAGTTGTTTGACTGTTCTTCTGACAACATCGGGCTACATCTGAAAAATATTTACGAGACCGGAGAGTTAGCGCAGGAGGCAACTACCGAGTATTTCTCGGTTGTTCAAACCGAGGGTGAGCGTCAGGTCAATCGCAAGCTGAAATTCTATAATCTCGATGCTATCATAAGTGTCGGATATCGGGTAAACAGCACCCGGGCCACACAGTTCAGACAGTGGTGTACGTTTATTTTGCGTCAGTTTGCCATCCGTGGATATGTGATTGACAAGAAGCGCATGGAGAACGGCTCGTTTATAGGTGAGGACTATTTCGAGCATCTGTTGGCTGAAATCCGTGAGATACGCCTCAGCGAGCGGCGTTTCTATCAAAAGCTGACGGATATTTATGCTACAAGCATCGATTACAATCGTGAAGCGTCCACTACCAGATTGTTCTTCAAGAAGGTGCAAAACAAGATGCACTACGCAGTTCATGGTCATACTGCCGCAGAACTGATAATTGACCGGGCTAATGCTGAAAAGGAGCATATGGGTCTCACAACATGGGAGAATGCTCCAAACGGGAAAATTGTCAAGCCGGATGTCAGCATCGCCAAAAATTATCTCAAAGAGAGTGAGCTGGAGAATATGGGACGAATTGTCAATTCATTCCTTGACTTGGCGGAGGATATGGCCAAGCGTCATATTCCTATGACAATGGAGGATTGGGCTAAGCGTATTGATAGGTTCCTTGATCTTACCGACCGTCCAGTTCTGACTGATGCCGGACATGTATCAGCCGAACAAGCTAAAGAATACGCTGAAACTGAGTTTGAGAAGTACCGTGTAATCCAAGACAAACTCTTTCAGTCCGACTTCGACCGCTTCAACGACGACAATCTTATCCCTTTAGACATAGAATAACAATTCCATGACATACGAAGATAAATATCAGGAGCTTGTCGAGTTATCACATAGCGATAATCCGGAGATTAGAGAACATGCTGATGCGTGGCTTGTAAGTATCGGTCTGCAAGATGCGGCAGAACTGAAGGTGTCTACGTTTCTACTCGATTTGGCTGTCAGTAATGTCAAGGGCGAGATTTCTCGTGATGAAGTGAGTCAAAGGTTAAGGGAGCGATATGGGGATAACTTATATGAAGAACCCAAAACCGGACTTGATGGAGGCTATGAAATCATACCTCCTGATTCTCCTGAGATAGACGAGATTGAGGAATACAACCGAAAACTCCGTCCAGCTTTGTACGCAAAACTTGATAAAAATAGGAATCGAAAAAATTTGAGATGAAAGCATTGACATATACTGCGCCGGGGCAGTTTGAACTGATTGAGAAACCG
>OHAU01002447.1_pt1 | contig 17681 bp, 15 predicted proteins | sample 1577181 | NCBI WGS metagenome assembly OHAU01 (sample SAMEA3541472, study PRJEB24748) | human gut metagenome | biome: human gut; feature: human-associated habitat; material: faeces | place: China | collected 2012 | reverse complement strand
ACTGAGCGGTCCCCTCTGCCCTGCGGGCATCTCCCCACCCCGTGGGGAGTCACCCTTTTCAAGGGAGGCAGTTGCAAGTTGCTTAAAGGATTTGTTATGGAAAAAGATTATCATTTTACTGGCTACAATAAAAAATTGTGCGATACTGCTCGAATGCTTCGAAAAAACATGACAAAACAGGAACGACATTTGTGGTATGACTATTTGAGAAAAAGTTCTCCTACATGGCTTCGGCAACGCGTGATAGACCAGTACATTGTTGATTTCTATTGCAGTAAGGCAAAACTGATAATCGAATTGGACGGCTCTCAACATTATACCGTGGAGGGTGAGGAATATGACAGCGTTCGAACGGAAGTGCTGGAGCAGTACGGGCTGGAAGTTATCCGATTTTCAAATGATGAGATTGACAGACACTTTGATGATTCGTGCCGGTATATCGAAGAAAAAATAAAGGAACGAATCGGCGAATATCCTGTGTATCGTTGAAGAAAGTAAAAAGGCTCCCTTGAAAAGGCACCCATAGGCTGACTGAGGGATTATCTCGTGGAATCTGAAACAAAAGGGAAAGATTTCAGTAGAATCCCTCCACCGTCTGCGACGGTCCCCCTCCCTTTTCAAGGGAGGCAGAATTCAAGGTGCAGAAAAGGCTCCCTTGAAAAGGCACCCGTAGGGCGTGCCTTGTGCTGAGCTGGCAGCCGTAGGCTGACTGAGGGATTATTTCGTGGAATCTGAAACAAAAGGGAAAGATTTTGGTAGAATCCCTCCACCGTCTGCGACGGTCCCCCTCCCTTTTCAAGGGAGGCAGAATTCAAGGTGCAGAAAAGGCTCCCTTGAAAAGGCAGCCGTAGGCTGACTGAGGGATTATCTTGTGGAATCTGAAACAAAAGGGAAAGATTTCAGTGAAATCCCTCCACCGCCTGCGGCGGTCCCCCTCCCTTTTCAAGGGAGGCAGAATTCAAGGTGTAGAAAAGGCTCCCTTGAAAAGGGAGCTGGCAGCCGTAGGCTGACTGAGGGATTATCTCGTGAAATCTGAAACAAAAGGAAAAGATTTCAGTGAAATCCCTCCACCGTCTGCGACGTTTTCCCCTTTTCTTTTCAAGGAAGGCAAAAAACCACACCAAAAAGAGGTGAATACAGTGCCAAATTACAAATATCGTGCCACAGCCATGAGCGGAAAAATGGTGCGTGGGACGCTTGCTGCTTCCGATCCGGAGGCACTGCTGAACGAACTGAAAAAGAAAGATCTGTTCTTGCTGGACTACACCCAGACCAGCAAGACTTCGTTCGGCTCCAAGCTGAAAGCCAAGGAACTGACGGACTTTTGCCGTCAGCTGGGCAGCCTGCTGGACGCGGGCGTTTCGGTGATCCAGTCGTTCAATATTATTTCCAATCGTGCCAGCATTTCCAAGTTCGCGAGAAAATGCTTCTCTGACATCACCACCGACCTGAAACACGGCAAGGCGTTGTCCGATGCAATGGCAGATCAGGGCAAGGTGTTCCCCGAACTGCTCATCAGTATGGTGCGTGCCGGCGAGGCAAGCGGTAAGATCGGGGATACGTTTATCAACATGGGCGAGCATTTCCAGAAACAGCAGCGTATCAAATCGCAGGTCAAGGGTGCTCTGGCGTATCCGCTGGTGCTGGTCATTCTGCTGGTGCTGGTCATTATTGTAATGTTTACGTTTATTCTCCCCATGTTCGGCGATATGTTCACCGATATGGAACTGCCGCTGATGACACGGATCCTCATGGGCATGAGCGATTTCCTTACCCATTATTGGTATGTGGCGATCGGCGTGGTGGCGGCAATTGTGGTTGTCTTTGTCATGCTGATGCGAACGCCGGCTTCCCGTCTGGTGATCGACCGCATGATCGTGCACCTGCCAAAAATCGGCAATCTGGTGCGTATCGTCTATACGGCAAGCTTTTCCAGAACGCTGGCTTCGCTGTATACCAGCGGACTTTCCATTTTGAACGCCCTGCAAATCTCGCGGGACACCGTGAACAACAGCTATCTCCGTTCCCAGTTTGACGACTGTATCAAGAGCATCCGCGTGGGCAACGCCCTGTCGGAATCCATTATGGCAATGGACGGCTTCGACAGCAAGCTGGGCGATACCATTAAAGTCGGCGAAGAAACCGGTAAGCTGGACGCAATGCTGCTTTCCACCGCGGACGACTACGAATATGAATCCAGTGCCGCGATCAAGTCCATGATGTCCATTATCGAACCGCTGATGATCGTCATTCTGGGTGTTGTCGTTGCCGGCGTTATGGTTTCCGTTCTCGTTCCCATGTACTCCATGTACGGCAATATCGACGAAAACACCGGTGCGGTCTTCTCGTGGCTCGCACAGACCGCAGGACGATTCCTGAACCGGTTCTAAGAGAAAAAGAGGTGAATTTCCGTGAAGAAAAAAGATGTTTCTGCACACGTGTATATTACCAACAGCAAGATACAGGTGCTGATGGGCAGCTGTGTGAAAAATAAATTGCAGGTGGTAAACTGCTATGAAGAACCGCTGGAAGAAGGCTGTATCCTGAACGGCATTATCATGAACAACTACTCTCTCCAGAATACCCTGACGGAAATGTGGCAGAAGTACAACCTGCCCGCAAAGGGCGTGACGCTGGTGGTAAACGGCAGTTCCATTACTGTAAAGCCTCTGAAAGTTCCGCAGATCGCTCCGAAAAATGTGCCCGGTTTTATTCGCGGGGAACTGCGGGATATTGAGGGAATTCAGAATATGCTGGTGGATTATTCCGTGGTGACCCCGAAAAATCCGGACGGCTCCTGTAGTATTCTGGCGGTGGTTTCCACCAAGGAGTTCATCACCAGCTATATCAGCCTGTTCAAAGAGGCGAAGATCGAACTGGAAGTCATTGATCTGGTGCAGAACTGTCTGATCAAAATGATGAAGCGGCTGAAATCTTTACAAGGAAAAACCTATGCCGTGTTCATTCTGGATAAGAATATGCTGATGCAGTGTCTGTTTTCCAATGACAACTTCGTCATGACCCGCCGCAGCCGGATTCTGGCAGACCCTACCGATGAGGGCTTCGAACGGGAAGTGGGGCAGAATATCAACAGCATTATCCAGTTCAACAAGTCGGAACAGACCGGCTCTGATATTACGGACGTTTACCTGAGCGGCTTTCCGGAAGATGCTGTGCAGATCTTCCCGCACTTCGCGGAAAATTTCGGTGTAAATGTGCGGACATTTCCGGAGTTTCTCCCTACGGAACTGACTGTTCCGCTGGAGATGAATCCCAGCGAGTACACGGTGCTGCTGGGCAGTATGATACGTTATTCGGACTAAATCGGACAGGAGGAATCCAAAATGGCAAAACTACCCAAAAAGGATATTAACCTGTATCCTCTTGTCGTGGCACCGAAAAAGAACACCATGAAAAAAGGTGCCCTTTTCGGCATACTGGGGACAGTGGCAGTGCTGCTGCTGGGCGGCAGTTATGCCGGTGCACGGATCTACGTCCACACCCAAGAGAATCTGGTTTCAGAAATGGAAACCAAGGCAAACGATACCGCATTGATGGAAAAGATCAACAACGCCAACGCTGTGGCGAATGACATCAGCACACTGCGGACTGCCGGTGATGTTTATACTGAGGTGCGGGCTACCATTGACGGGACACAGGAGATCTGCGACAACTTTTCCGAAGATCTGGTGCAGAAGCTGGTTGGCTGTGAGAAAACGGTCAGCCCCGGCAGAGGAGAAATTCAGGTGGCAGAGATCACCGGACTTTCCTATGACGGCAGCACCCTTTCCATTGCGGCAAGTTCGACGAACAGCCAGTATGTTTCCACATTTGTGACGAACCTGACACGGCTGGACTTGTTCTCCTCGATCACCTATGACGGCTATTCGCTTTCGGACAGCGTGTATACTTATACAGTGAACGCCGTATTCAAGTCGGTGGAAACTACTGCAACGGATGCCGACGGCAATCCTGTGGAAACAACAACGGAGGTGGTACAATGACAACGGAAATTACCCGAAAGCAGGCAGTTCTGCTTTCTGTGCTGGGTGTCGTATTGGTCGTTGTACTGTTTGTGCAGCTTCTGATTCGTCCGCTGATGACGAAAGTCTCGGCAGCAAAGGAACAGCTGGTGGTTCTGAACCAGCAGTATTCCGACCTGTTGCTGCAAAGTCAGAGTTATGACCAGAATATTGCCTCACTAAAGGATTGGAAAGAGAAAAATGGCGAGGAAACCAAGAAGCTGTTTCCGCTGAGCGATGCGGAACGGATCGACCGTTTTCTTACCTTTGTGATGAATGAAGCGGGTGTCACTGTCGATGGCTTGAACATCGGGCAGACCATGCAGTATTATATTGACGGTGAGGGCAATCTGGTGACTGCTTCGCCGGATGAGGTAGCCGGTACCACAGACAGTTCTGCCTCCGGAACAGATGCTTCGGACGGCAGCACAGGTGACGGCAGCGGTGCTGCATATACCGCCACCGGTGAATACTGCTGCGACTTTACCTATACGATGGAAGGCACCTATCAGAACATGAAACAAATGTTGGACTTTGTCAATCGGGTGTCGTTTCTGGGCGTTACTGCGTATTCTTTCAACAGTGTGGAAAAGCCGGCAGCACAGGAACAGGCTGCGGCAAACGGTGATGCGGCAAATGCGGATAAATTTCAGGATTGGTATAATTTTACCATGACGATTACCGCGTACATGTATCAGAGTCCGCTAGAAACAGACTATGCAGATGATGTGGATTCCGACGAAACCACCGAAGAAGCGGCGGAAAAAGCCATGCAGTCGGCAACAGCAGACATTGCGGCGGAAGAAATGACAACGACCACGATCATAACCACAGCAGCAGATGCTGCATAAACAGGGTGATGCCAATATGAAACGGAAAACAGCACAGCGAAACGGTGCAGCGATTTTGTGGGCAGTGCTGGTCATGCTGATGATCTCACTGATCTCGGCGGGGATCATTCTTGTAGACCGTATGTATTACATGCGGGAGCAGGAGGAAAACAACCGCGTACAGGCAAAGTTCTATGCAGAATCCGCGATCACTTTGGTACAGCAGGACATTCTGAAAGAGGGCACGGTGACGGACGAAACCACCGGAGCAACTTATCAGAGCATTTTCGTCAGCGACGGCAACACCGCGGAAACCTTTACGATCTCACTCCCCGATGCGGGAAACTGGAAATGTACGGTAACGGTGAATCACTCTGTGGTCAACGACAGCGAAACCGATGCCAACAAAAGGCGGCTGTCCGGTGAGATCTATCTCACGGCAAAGGTGACGCGGAACACTGCCGGCAGCGGGGAAAAGGAATTGTCAGAAGTTTGTGGAAAGCTGTCAGTTCCCGCGAATGCGACCCAGTGGCGGTGGGACGGCTATTATCAATTGTAAAGGGAGGCGTGACAAAATGCGGAAACTGCGAAAAGGAACCACTGTTGTGGAAGTGGTGATTGCATTTGCCATGATCTCCATGTCCTTTGCAATCGGCATGATCGGGATCGCTTCCGGCTCGAACTTTCTGAACTCCGGTGCGAAGCTGAAGAACCAGCAGCGGAAAAATGCCGCTGTGGATCTGGCGGGAGCTGCTGCGGAAACTTCTGATACTACGATTACAGTAACATATCGGGACCGCACAAGCGGGGACGAAAAGACCAAAACTTTTGATGTGCAGAGGCGTTCCGCGGACAATTTCATTCAGTATCAACCGAAACCGTAAGGGAGGAAAGCAGATGCGGAAACTTGTGAAAAACCGAAAAGGTTTTACGCTGGCAGAAGAAGTGGTTACCGTTCTGCTGATCGGCATTCTGGTGGCTTCTGCTTCGGGAATCCTGCTGAATGCCATGCGGATCTTCTGCCAGAATGTCATCATGTTCAATGCCCAGTCCAAGGGAATCGCGGTCATGGAACAGCTGGAAAGTCATCTGGCGTATGCCAAGACCATCGGACAGCAGGAAACAGAAACGATCGCTGCTGATGACGGCTGTGCCCATCAGGTCGTACTGTATGTGGACACACAAGACGGAAAGAGCGAACTGAAAGAAAAAGGGACAATTTACTATTCAGACACCGACAGTGCTGGAACAACGGTCGATCAGGTGCTCTGTAAGCTGGGGACTTATCAGGCAAAGATCCTTGTCCAAAAAGTCGATGATGTAACAGTGACAGTAGATGTGCGGATCTCGCGGAACGATACTGTGTACTACTCGGAAACCAGAATGGTCAAGCTGCAAAATCAGGCAACGGTAAAGGCAACGCTGAATGCCTCCGACATATACGACAGTTCTGTGGCAGCTTCGCGGTATTTATACATTGGCAGTCTGGAATAAAACATAGGGCAATGCCGCACAAAGATTGTGCGACAGATGCGTCGTCAAATTTTTCGTCAGATGAAACAAAAAGCGGAGTGAATACTGGATGTATTCACGAGCATTTTTGTGAAATATGACGGGAAATTTGCAAGCAGATGGCGTGCAAAGTCGCCAGATGCTCTTTGTGCGGTGTCGCTATAGAAACAATAGAAAAAGGTGAGAACATTGCAGAATTTACCCATTGGTGAAGTGCTGAAAGAATATGGCTATATCACACAGGAACAGATCGATCAGGCACTGCAATTCCAGAAGACACAAAGCGGCAAGAAGGTGCGTTTCGGCACACTGCTGCAGGAAATGGGATTTGTCACAGAAACACAGGTTCTGGAGGCACTGGGGAAAAAGCTGGATCTCCAGATGGTCAATCTGGAGGAGTATGAGGTCAATGTAGACGTGGTTGCCAAGGTGCCCAAGCAGCTTGCGGAAAAATACAATGTCATTGCCCTGTCGGAAAACGACAGCCGTCTACAGCTCGCCATGTCTGACCCGCTGAATTTCTACGCACAGGAAGATATTCGGCAGATCGTGGATATGCCGCTGGAAGTGCTGCTCAGTGAAAGTCCGAAAATCAAAAAGGCAATCGAGTATTACTATGCCGAGATCAGTACCAAGCAGGCAGCCAAAAAGGCGAATATTTCCGCAGAAGATATTGAGGTGCCCCAGCTGACGGCAGACGATGCGGACGACGATGTGCCGATCATCAAGCTGATCAATTCGCTGCTGGTGCGGGGATACAGCACCAACGCCAGCGATATTCACATTGAACCGTTTAAGGATTTCACACAGGTGCGTATGCGTATCGACGGTCAGATGGTCAGCTATCTGACACTGGAAAAGGCACTGCACAACTCCATTGTTGCCCGTATCAAGATCATGAGCAACCTGAACATTGCGGAAAAACGTATCCCGCAGGACGGCAACTTCCACGCTGTGCTGGAGGGAATCGACATCAGTATGCGTATTTCCGTTCTGCCGACGACACACGGCGAGAAGATCGTTATGCGTTATCTGGTGTCGGATACCAAGATCGACCACGCCGGTCACTTCGGCATGAACGAGTATTCCTATAACATGCTGATGAAGATGATGTCCGCTCCCAACGGCATCATCTATATTACGGGGCCGACCGGTTCCGGTAAAACGACCACGCTGTATATGGTGCTGCAGCATCTGTCCCAGCGACCGGTAAATATTTCCACCATTGAAGACCCTGTGGAAAAAGATTTGCCCAATATCACGCAGACTTCCGTTAATGTGACTGCCGGCATGACCTTTGCAGTGGGACTGCGTGCCCTGCTGCGACAGGATCCGGATATTATCATGATCGGTGAAACCCGTGACGCAGAAACGGCTGAAATTTCCGTGCGTTCTGCAATCACCGGACACCTGGTAGTTTCCACCCTGCATACCAACGATGCCATTTCGTCCATTGTCCGTCTGGCGGATATGGGCGTGGCACCGTATCTGATCTCCAACTCTGTGGTAGGTATCGTGGCACAGCGTCTGGTGCGTAAGGTCTGCCAGTTCTGTAAATACGAAGAACCGGCGACAGCAGATGACATCGCCATTGTCGGGGACGGCATTCCCATGATCACCCGCGGCAAGGGCTGTAAGGTCTGCAACAACACGGGCTATAAAGGGCGTATTTCCATTCACGAAATGGTATATATAGACAAAACGCTGAAACGTATGATCGCCAAAAGTGCAGACAGTCAGGAAATGCTGGAGTATGCCAAGAAAACACAGGGCATGCGGAGTCTGCTGGACAGTGCCATTGATTTGGTAAAAGAGGGCGTGACCACGCCGGAAGAAGTTATGAAGATCGCATATTATTCCGACTAATGATTGCAGAAAGGACGGTATACCGCCATGACCATGAATGAACTTATTATGAAAGCACGGGAGAAGAAATGCTCTGATATTCACATCAGCGAGGGCATGCCGGTTTCGTTCCGTATCCACGGGCAGCTGCTGGACAGCGGCTTTTCATTTCCGGCGGCAGAAACACGGGAAATGATCCTGTCCATGCTGAGTGATGAACAGCGGGAACAGCTGGAAAACGGCGACGACGTGGACTTTGCCATTGAAACGCCGGACTATTGCCGCCAGCGTGTCAATGTTTTCCGGCAGATGAAAAAGGTGGCAGCGACGATTCGTCTGCTGAACAACACCATTCCCACACTGGAACAGCTGCAAATGCCGAAAGTGCTGCGGGAGTTGGCAGACCAGCCAAGAGGACTGATTCTGGTGACAGGTCCGACGGGAAGCGGTAAATCTACCACTCTGTCCGCCATGATCGACTATATCAACAAGAATCGTTCAGAGCATATCATCACCATTGAGGACCCTGTGGAATATGTTTACGAGTCGGGCATGTCGGTCATTCACCAGCGTGAAATCGGCGTGGATACCAAGAGCTTTGCAGCGTCCCTGCGTTCTGCCCTCCGTGAAGACCCTGATGTCATTCTCGTGGGAGAAATGCGTGACTACGAAACGATTTCCGCCGCTGTCACTGCCGCAGAAACCGGACACTTGGTCATGTCCACTCTGCACACCACCGGTGCGGCACAGACGCTGGATCGTATCATTGACAGCTGTCCGCCCCACGCCCAGAACCAGATCCGGACACAGCTGTCCACGATTCTGAAGGGCGTTATCACACAGGCTCTGATCCCGCTGGCAATGGGCGGCGGCCGTGTGGCTGCTACAGAAATTCTGGTGGGAACCGATGCGGTAGGCAGTCTGATCCGTGACAATAAGTGCTTCCAGCTGGCAACGGTCATGCAGTCCAGTGCAGCACTGGGCATGCACACCCTGAATGCCGATCTGGCACGGCTGGTAAGAGCCGGCACGATCCGGCGGGATGATGCCATTCGGGTATCCAACAACAAGAATGAGATTCTGGATCTGTTAAGTTAAGCTTCGCTTCGGCGTGTCCGTCTGTATATTTTCGGAGAGGTGAGAGAGATGAAACGAAATCGAAAAGGCTTTTCTCTTGTGGAATTGATCGTAGTGCTGGTGATCATGGCAATCATTGCGGCACTCTGTGCCCCGAATATCTCTGCCTATGTGCAGGCGGCAAAGGTTCAGAATTATCAGACTGTGGCGAATAATCTGGCAGACGAATTACAGACCCAGCTGCCCCAGAGCCGGTACTGGAACTGGGACGAGGTGCAGCGGAATGCGCATGGCATTCTGTGTGCAGATGCCGGAAGATACGTGACACTGGATACAGAAAAAAGCACCGATAATCAAAAGGTGTATCAGATCACCGGTGCCAGCAGCGATGCCAATGCGGTGTTTACGGTGACGCTGACCTATCATGATGCGGTGAAAACCAGCCAGAAAGTGGATATTGCGGTTTCCTGCGACGGGTATGCTGCGGTGCAGTCGGTGCAGGAGTGTAATTTGGTGTTGAAGACGAATTATACAGATGCGAGTGCGTATCCGACGACAACAATAAAAAAAACAACAACTAATCGAAATGGTAATGTAACGCTGTTGGATGATAGAGTAAAAAAATGGAAAGACGATGATGGAAATACTTCGAATGACTGGTCATCTGCTTTTTCAAACAATTTTTATCCAAACAATGACTTTGTAAATACATATAATGGTACAAGTAACAATCCGCCGCATGACAATTGTGCAGCAATCAATTTAACAGATTATCCGTTAAATTCAGTATCACAGGTAGAATTTAGCTTGCAACGCTACTCTTTTTTATATAATTACAATGGAACAGATGTTGTATATCGTGCAGTTGTTCCGTGCGTTGAAGCACAGAAGGGCGACGGACGAGGCGGAGAGTATGCTGCTTGTGGAACTGATGTGTCTGGCTCTTATGAAGTACGATTTCAAAATGTAAAAGTGCTGGTCGATTCTGATTTGGATGATGATAATAGTTGGGTAAATTATACGGATGTTTTCGCCGAAAATAATTTTCCTTATGATATTAGTCAACCTGGATTATCACCCGAAAAAATTGATGCTGTTAATCACTATAAAGCGTATTATGGTGATGTGTCTTATGGAAAAAATGGCATAAATGATGTTGGTTATGGAATGAGTGATGTTGAAAAACAAATTAATGTCATTTATCGAGTAAAACTAGTTGACCCAACCGACGCAACAAATCGAAATATTCGTTCAAAATGCTGGGTGGCAATTTGGGGAAGAATCACATATTCCGACAGTGGTACAATTGTAGAACCATGTTCGTCTATGCAGACAAAAGCAGACGGAACACTGGCTAAAATATATGATAATGTTCGCATTAAAGTTGAAATTCCGGATTACATTGAAGATTTCAGTACAGTTATTCAAGATGAAAGCGAATTGACTACAGAAAATAATACATTTTATTTTGATTATAGTGGGCTTTTCTTTGTGCCATATAGTTGGGGTGGAGGTTATTGGAGTTATGAAGGGTATCAGATATTAGTTGGCAGTAATAACCTATTGCAACAGATTAAAAAAGATGGAACTTATTATTATGATTATGGGACTTATAAAGATGGATATTATACACTTCCAGCTGACCAGCAGGCAATTATTCAAAGCATTGTAAAAAGAGGGGGAACGCATTACAAAGGCACATTTGCGATTGATCTGAGAAATAGTGGATATGCAGTTGGTGATGTTGTCAAAGTTCAATTTACAAATGTAGATGCAGACGAATTTATCAGAAACGCGAATGGTAATGATAAGTTTTTGAAAATGTACCGAGTTAATGAGCGTACTGGAAATTTAGTGGCAGATGGCGATAATACAGGAATTCATTTTTATGATTCCGCAGATTTGAAAACCGCAAATCTTGGAAAAGTAGAAAAAATTTCTGATAATACAGTTGCAATTTATATTTTGATGAAATGGTCTGATTATCCCTATTATGTTTTGAGTTATAAGGGTGTATATGCAAATTTTCAACCGGATGCAGATACCAGCTTTTCATGGGCAAAGAAAAGTGAAGTTACAACCGAAGAAACAACAACACAAAATACCCCCATGCTCACCATCAACGGCGACAGCACCTACACCAACATCACCCTCGACTGGACGAAGTGCGACTATATCACCAATGCGGGCGAAGTGGGCGTGAAGTTTGTCAAGTATCCGTCCACGCTGAATTATGATGTGTACAGCAAGGATTACACCCTGCTGGCTCCGGATCAGAATCTGAAAACCTTTATGATGAATTCAAACAGTGCTGTGACATCGGCTGCTTCGGCGGATAAGATCGTGCACCTCTATTGTAAGGGTGTCAGTCCGGAGGAGATTCAGTGCGAGATCGTTGCTCCGAAAAATACGGCAACGACAACAACTACCACGACTACCACACCTCCGCCGCCTGAAACCGAAACCACAGCCAAAACGACTACCAGCACGACGACTGCGGCTACAACCACAACAACAACGACAACAACCACCACGACTACAGCAACCACCACAACAACGACTACCACGACAACTACCACAACGACCGCCGCAACCACAAGCACGGTTGCAACAACCGCAACCGCTGCAACTGCCGCAACGACCACCGCGGAAACCACTGCAAGCAGTACCGCAACGGCGACGACCTCCGCGACAGAAACTACGGCTGCAACGACTACAACTTCCGCCACAACCAGCACGACTATAAGCACCACTGCAACAACAACCAGTAATAAACAGACTGATTCCACAATTTCTTCTGATGAACTTTTAATTCATTATATTTATGATGATCCTGAGTATAGTACAGTTCACATTCTTCGTAGCGGCGGAAGTATCAGTGAAATTCCCAATTATGAGAATCCAGTTACCTATACCAAATCAGAAGATGTCTTAATCACATTTAATGATGATTACGGTGTTTTGCATATTTTCCCCAAATATAATAACAGCGATGTTTCTATAAGCGGTAAGCCAAATCAGTTAGAGCAAACAAAACAGTGTGGTTGGTGTACATATCACATTACTACTAAAATGGTAACAGATGGTCTTCACGAACTCTGGATTAAAAACGGAGTTGTTTATAAGGCTAATCCTGACACACCACTTGCTCAAATGGTAAACACTGTATATCGAGAAAACAGTATTGCTGCTTGCCTTCCTAAATCTGTTGAAGTTGTTACTACAACCACAACAACCACCGCCCCTCAAACCACCACAACTACAACAACAACCACCACCGCACCGCCCATTGCTGCCAGCGAAAACGGCAAAAACGTAGGTCTGGACGAATCCAGTGCGGCGGGCTGCAACATCACGTTCAGCGATCCGCTGTTCAACGACAGTGGCGTGTGCTACTTCACCATTACCCCCAAGGCGGGCTACACGCTCTCTGACAGCTATACCGTAAAGGTTGGCACGGAGGTGCTGTCTGCCAAGAACAACTACAACGCCAAGACGGGGCAGTGGTTCTTCTGGAGCAATAAGATCATGACGGACTACACCATTCATGTGGAGGGTGTTTCTCCGGCGGCGTAACGCTCGAAATAATCCAAAAAGAAAAGGCTCATTTCCGGAGCGTACCGGAGATGAGCCTTTCTGTGTTCGGGCGGTCATTTCAGACCGCAGAGCTGTAAGTACAGATTTGCAATGGGTTCTCCGACCACCAGAGCCATTGCCATGCCGGCGGAGAGGTACGGCCCAAAGGCAAATTTGGAATCGCCGGTTTTTGCCTTGTGGATCATGCCGAAGATGCAGCCGAGGATCAGCCCCAGAAACAGCCCTACCACAACACCTTTGACACCGAGGAACAAGCCGCCTGCCAGCATCAGTTCCGCATCGCCCCGTCCCATGGCACGTTCGCCGGACAGAATTACCAGCAGGAACAGCGGAACCGATGCCGCTGCGGCTCCGATCAGGTGGGAGAGCAGCGTGCCGTTTCCGGTGCAGACATCGTAAACCGTAACCGCAACGCCCAGCAGCCCGATGAATCCGATCACGTACAGACTGATCAACTGGGTGTCCAAGTCCATGAAAAAGACCACGATCAGAGCCGAACAGAACAGACATACCAGAGCCGCATAGACCGGCTGTTCAAAGATGCCGAAATAGGCAAAGATCAACACGTATAAGATCGCATTCAGGCTTTCCACCAGCGTGTAGCGACAGGGGATTTTTGCCCCGCAGCTGTGGCATTTTCCCCGCAGCCGGCACCAACTGAAGATCGGGATCAGATCCCGCTTGCGAATGGGTGTACCGCAGGTCATGCAGTGGGAGTTGTTCCGCCAGAGAGATTCCTCTTTGGGCAGACGGTAGATACAGACGTTCAGAAAGCTGCCGATCGCCGCACCAAAAGCAAAAATGATGCAGTACAGCAGTACATAACAGACGTAATACATAGGGCAAATTCCTCTCTTTTTTTCTTGTCCTATTGTATCACATTTTGAAAAAGATGTCAAGAAATATGGAAATTGCGTGTACAATCGGGCGGCTGTGTGATTTTCACGAAAATCGGACTATACCCTTGACGAAAGCGGCAAAAAGTAGTACAATATTGTAAGAAGCCGGTGCATTGCCGGTTAGCATTTATGGGAGGTATTACACCATGTCTGAAAAGTTTATTGTTGAAACATCTGCAAGACACGTACATCTGACTGCGGAAGCATTCGCAGTGCTGTTCGGTGAGGGAAAGGAACTGACTGTCAAGAAGATGCTGTCGCAGCCGGGTCAGTTTGCCAGTGAAGAACGCGTAACGATCGTTGGACCGAAGAAGGAACTGCCGAACGTTTCCATTCTGGGCCCGTTCCGGAGTGCCAATCAGGTAGAACTGTCTGCAACAGACGCACGTTCGATCGGCATCGCTGCTCCGGTTCGCGAATCCGGTGATGTTGCAGGTTCCGGTGCATGTACCATTGTGGGACCGGCAGGTCAGCTGGAAATTTCTGAGGGTGTGATCGTGGCAAAGCGTCACATTCACTTCACTCCGGAAGACGCAGCAAAGGCTGGCGTAAAGGATAAGGACATCGTTTGGGTACGTGTTGAAACAGACGGCAGAAAGGCAATTCTGGGTGACGTGGTTTGCCGTGTTTCCCCGAACTATGCAACTGCAATGCACATCGACACGGACGAATCCAATGCCATTGGTGCAGGCCGCAACCAGATGGGCGAGATCGTCACAGTAGACTGATCACATTTTGATGGAAAGGCAATCCTGTACTAAGCATGTGCAGTGTTGCCTGAAAGACAAACGGCGGATGCTGAAATCCTTTTGGCATCCGTTGTTTTTTTAGAAAGGAACAACCATATGAGATCATGGAAAAAATTGACAGCACTGCTTCTCGCCGGTGTGCTGGCTGGCTCGGCATTTACCGGCTGCGGCAAGCAGAGCAGCGACAGCAGCCAGCCGGAGTCTTCTGCCGCCGAGGAATCCTCTGAAAAGGAAACCACCACCGCCGCAGAAGAAACCACCACCGCGGAAACTACCACAGTTCACGTCAGCCCCACAGAAACGGTTTCCACCACGTTGGGCACGGAACTGACCGACATCAATGCCATGCTGGACAAGGGCAGCGATACCACCAACAATTACAAAGCCAAGCTGGATAACTTTATTCAGGAGGGCGACGTGGTACAGTCCTTTACCTTTATCGTGTACTCCGCCGACGGTTCGTCCAGTCTGGGCGACTTCAAGGGCGGCTACGGCGTTTCCGTCAAGGACGGCTGTGCCAGTGCCACTGATGCCGGCTGGTATCAGGCGGCAGACTTTGAGCAGTCCCAGAACAGTGCCTATGCGGAATTCACATGGAATGTTCCCGCAGAGATCCAGACGGAGATCGACCCCAGCGGCGAAGTCCTGTTCGGACACTGGTGGAGCAATGTGCAGCAGGTGAAGCTGTCCAGCATTGTGTGCACCTACACCCGTACCAAGGAAGTGCCGGTAGACGGTACCAATTCCGCCAGTCCGGCTGCAACTTTGAGTTTCAACGATGAGGCAGCCAAGACAGCGAAGATCGCTCTGTCCGACCTGATCGGGGCAGAGGATACGCTTCAGACAGTCACCTTTGACATCAGCGGCACTGGTGCACTGGGCAAGTTCACCGGTGCGTTCGGCGTGTCTGTGGACAAGAACGCAGACTGTGCCACCGATGCCGGCTGGTATCAGACCAAGAACGTCTGCGTGTTCACAGATTCTTCCAGCCTTTCCCTGACGTGGATCGTGCCGGACGATGTCAAGGAGAGCATTGACCCCAGCGGCGATGTGATGCTGGGGTACTGGTGGAGCGACCAGCCCAGCATTACCCTGAACAACATCAGCGTCCGCTACAGCAACAGCACCGGAACGACCACCAAGACCGAGCCGAAGTCGGACGAGTCCTCCAAGGGCGGGGAAGTGGCAGCAGTTTCCGGTGAAACGCCTACTGCGGAGCAGGTCAACGCCATGACCAGCAAGCAGATCGTGGAGAACATCAAGGTGGGCTGGAATCTGGGCAACTCACTGGACAGCTACAACACCAGCTCCAGCGATACGGAAACCGGCTGGGGCAACCCGAAAACCACCCAGCAGATGATCGACACTGTAAAGGCTGCCGGTTTCAATGCCATTCGTGTGCCGGTAACGTGGAGCGAGCATATGTCCGCCGATGGCACCATCGATGCGGCGTGGATGAACCGCGTCAAGGAAGTTGTAGACTACGCCTATAACGACGGGCTGTATGTCATTGTGAATGTACACCACGATGACTACACATGGCTGACACCCTCCAGTGAAAAACTGGAAAGCGATAAGTCCACCCTGACAAACATCTGGAAGCAGATCTGTGCCACATTCCAGAACTACGACCACCGCCTGATCTTCGAGGGCATGAACGAACCGCGTATGATCGGTTCCGCAGAGGAATGGACCGGCGGCACACAGGAATCCTATGACGTTATCAACGCCCTGTATCAGGCATTTGTGGACACAGTCCGTTCTTCCGGCGGCTCCAACAAGGACAGAACGCTGGTTGTCAGCACCTATGCTCAGTCCGTGGAGAAGAACGCTGTCGGCGGTCTGGTGGTTCCGAAAGACGACCATGTGATCGTATCCCTGCACATCTACGCCCCGTGGAATTTCTGCGGTCCGGACGACACCCGTGCCGACTGGGGCAGCGATGCCGACAAGCAGGAACTGGACACCATGTTCCAGTATCTGGACGACACCTTTGTCAGCAAGGGCATTCCGGTCATCATTGACGAAACCGGCTGCGTGAACAAGAACGAAAACACCTCCGCAAGAGTGGCATGGTTCAGCTATTATCTCAGCACAGCCAAGAAGCACGGCATCAAGTGCTTTATCTGGGACAACAACGAAACGAAGAACGGTTTCGGTCTGCTGAACCGCAAGGACTGCACATGGTATTATCCGGAAATCATCGAAGCCATTCAGAATGCTACCAAGTAAACGGATATTGTCATAATGCATAAATCATTCCTCATATAGATGTGCAAAATGTAGAATTTTTATAGAAGCCAGAAAAAATCCCGTGTGAAACGTGCAAAAAACTGCAAAGTATGCTATAATAAGAGAAAGCACTGGAAAACGGGTACGCCCGCTTTTCAAACAAGAGGAGGCATTTTACTATGAGTCATCGAATCATTACCATTGAAAGAGAATATGCAAGCGGCGGCCGTGAGATCGGCGAAATGATCGCAGAACGGCTGGGCATTCCGTGTTATAATCGAGAAATTTTACAAATGGCATCTGAACGCTGCAATGTTTCCATGGATTATCTGGAAACCGCAGAGGAAGCTGCCCCCAAGAGTTTTCTGTACACTCTGATGCTGACCTCCAGCCCTACACGCACCATTGAGGAAAACCTGCCGCTGTCCGATAAGGTCTACATCATCGAAACCAACATCATTCGGGAACTGGCGGAAAAAGGCGACTGTGTGATCGTGGGACGCTGTGCAAGCTATATCCTGCGGGATCTGGAAAACCTGTTCAACGTGTTCATCTACGCGGACACCAAGTCCCGTTCGGAACGTGCCGTGCAGGAGTATCACGTGGACGAACGGCGGGTAGAGGCAATGCTGCGGAAGATCGACAAGCGTCGTGAAACATTCTACAGCATCAACACCGGCGGAAACTGGTACGACAAGGACAACTACCACCTCTGCCTGAACAGCGGAGCACTGGGGCTGGAACTCTGTGCGGATATTGTGGTAGAAACCGCAAAGAAAACCATTTATTAAGTCATTCGAAAGAATAGATACAGGCGGGACAGGGAAGTTTCTCTGTCCCGCTTTTTTGCACGGAAATCAATTTTTTCATGATAGCCTCCCCTGAAAGGGGAGGGGGACCGCCGTTAGGCGGTGGAGA
>OHAU01002441.1_pt1 | contig 17709 bp, 20 predicted proteins | sample 1577181 | NCBI WGS metagenome assembly OHAU01 (sample SAMEA3541472, study PRJEB24748) | human gut metagenome | biome: human gut; feature: human-associated habitat; material: faeces | place: China | collected 2012 | reverse complement strand
AGAGATGTAAACAAGACTCGGCAAATGAAAAGCGCCCATACAAATCATTTTATATTATTTGATGGGCTTTTTTTAATTAATTTCTTTCTTTTTCTGTACAGGTAATTGTGTAAACAGAAATAGGCGGAATTTGATTGATGAAGAAAAGTAATGAAAAGATGTTAGTGAGTGTGATTGTGGGGTTAACAGCCTTGCAGGGAGTCAGTGCAATATTGCTGAATGTGAGTGCCAAGAATTATGAGGTTACAGGGATTACTGTACATCGTTCGCAAAAGGATCGATTGGAGTCGAGTTTACATGGTTCAAAGAATAGAATGGATGAGAGTGGTGTGAGGGTTGATATTGCTCAAAATGAAGTGGTGCAGATAAAGAATCATTTGGATCAGGTGCAGACAAATTATGATCACCAACAAGATGTGACAAATCAAGTATATCAGTCTGCCTCTGCTTCTTTGATGGTACAGCTACAGCCATTATTAGATGAAATTGATAGTTTAGAAACATAAATGTAGATACAGGTGTAATGGATTCAATGCTGATGAGTTGTCTTGCAGGTATTGGTGTTGTGACGGCATTGCATCAAAAAAGAAAGGAAGAAGATTAAACCTTCCTTTTTAATGTCTTTAAAACAAATAAATAAATTTAATTTAACTTTATAAATAATATAAATAGTGTTCATAAAATATACTTTATAATCCATTTTTTAACCCTTTTTATATTGATAAACTATAAGTGTCTTAAGAGAAACAAGAAAGAAAAGGATGTGGTGAATGTAGTGGATAATGAACTATGATTTTTAGTTAATTTTTAAGAAAGTTTAGACAATTAGAAATGTAAAAAGAAATTAGGAGGAAGAAAGTATGGAAGAATTATTATTTGGATTTGTGTTTATTTTAATCGTGATTGATGTGATTTATGGATTGGTTACTGGTGGATCAAGCAGCAAGCATAGTTATGATGATGATTTTGAATTTCAAAGAGAATGTAACCAAAGACAGTTTGATGAGCATAATCGATGGGCTATGGAAGAAAGTAGAAAGAGTGTCACACCATTTGAAATGGGTGGATATGATATGACACAAGGTAATTCTTGGAACAACGATTGTGGCGGATTCAATAACTTTGGTGGCATGTTCTAAAAGGAGGAGTGAATCATGGAAGCATTATTATTCATATTTCTAGTATGTGTAGGATTTTTCTTACTGTTTTATAACCTTTTATACCTAAATGTAGAAGGCTATGGTGATGATTCCATTTGTACAGCTCAACCAAAATGTTTAGATGAAGAAAAGGAGTTTTATGAGATGAATGATGATTTAAACTTGTATTCAATTGATGACTTTGATATGCAGATTCAAAAATTTGAAGAATCCAATGGCTTATTCATGGAAGAAAATTGGTGCTTTGTGGATGAATCCAATTAGCTGAAGAAAATAAGAGTTAATTCTTAAGAAAGTTTAGACAAGTAAGAATGAATGAAAGAAAGATAGAGGAATTTAATTATGAAGAAAAAGAATGAAAAAATTTTAGTGAGTGCAATCGCAGGGATGACAGCTTTACAAGGTGTAACAACGACAATGATGAATGTACATGCCAATGGACAAGATGTTCCAGAAGCCCATGTCAGCTATGCGAAGATTGAAACAAGTAAAAAGGATGATTTAGAAGCGAAGCTTCATGATACAAAGAAGGATGTGGAAGATAAGACATTGACTTTGGATAGCGCTAAAGGACAAGTTAGCGTTGCCAGTAAACAAGTAGAAATTATTGAATCCAAACAGAATGAATTGAATTCTACAGTTCAACAAAACTATCAGTCTGCCTATGATTCGATCATGAAGGAATTACAGCCTTTGATGGATGAAATTAATAGCTTAGAATCACAGATCAAAGAGGCGAAGACCGATTTGGATGCGAAAATCAGTGAAAGTCAAAGGGCGAGTGAAGAATTGGATCAAGCCCAGAAGAATTTGAATTCTAAAAAAGAAGAATTAAATAAATTGCAGGATAAACTTGCTTCCTTTGGAGAAGTAGCGGATTTAACGGCTTCATTAGAAAATGCGAAAACCGAAAAAGAAGCGGCTGAAGCTACACTTGAAAAGGCAAAAGAAAATAGTAATGCCGCAAATAATGAGCTACAAGCAGCTAGTGCAGATGTAGATTCTAAACAGATAGCCGTAAATGAAGCGACTAATGCCTATAATGCAGCGATGCAGGATGTTTCTGTAAAAGAAGGCATTGTACAGGAAAAACAGGCAATTGTAGACCAATATAATGATGAGAATGGCATCGAAAATGCCAAGGCCGAATTAGAGGCAGCCCAAGCTGATTTGGCTGCTGCACAAAATACAGCTTCAACACTACAGTCTACTCTTGCACAAGCACAAGCTGAATATGATGCAGCAGTAGTGGCAAGCCAAAGTGCACAGACTAACTATGATCATGCAGTAAGTGAATTAGAATCAGCTAAGAGTGGTTTGGAAAGTGCTCAAGCAGCACTTGAAAAAGTTTATGCAGACTATGATGCGCACAAGAAAGAGATGGAGGCAAAGGATAAGGAAATCACTTCGTTGAATAGTCAGATTAATACGGCTCAAAATGAAGTGAATCAAGCGCAATCGGATTATGATAAGGCGTTGAATGATTATAATTCGACTATGTCACCTTTGGATCAGGCTAAGAAAAATCTTGCGGATTTTGAATCGAAGTACGCGACAGATTTAAATCGTTTAGAAACAGGAAGTAAGGGATATTTTGATTCTCTAGGCTGTTCGGATTTGGCAAATTCTGTATTGGTTAATGGTAAATTATCATCTTATACAAAATTAGGACAAGCCGATGATGCGACAAGCTTAGAAAATATGCAGGCATCTATCGCTTATTTAAAAGAATGCAATGAAATTCGTAAAAAAGAAGGATTGTCTGAATTAAAAGTTAGTGCATGGCTAATGGCAGTTGCCCAAGCGAATGCGAACCATGCGAAGACAAATATTGACCATGCTCATGTTTATGCGACGGGTGAAAACCTTGCGTGGGGCTATGGTGAGGCGAATACGTCTGGAAGTCCATATAGAGGTTGGTATGATGAAGAAAAAGCCGAATATCTAGCTGGAAACAATAATTTCTCAGACGTTGGTCACTACAAGAATATTGTAGAAGGTCGATATACTGTGACTGGATTTGCGGTTGGAACAGATGGTTTATATTCAACAGCCTTTGCTCAGGAATTTTCGGATAAAGTAAGAAATGTGCAAGATGAAGTTCAAATGACTGTATCTGAATTTGAACAATCCTTCAACAGCTACTACAACAACTTGAAATCTGTAGATTCTCAACATAAAGCTTTACAGAATGCACTTAAGAATGCGTCTAGCTCAACGACTAAGGATGATACTTTATTAAAACAGACATTGGCATTATTGAATTCTAAAAAGAATGCCCTTTCTGGTTTACAGAATCAGTTGTCTACACTAAATCGTTCTAAGGCAGAATTAGAGAAGGCTTCTTCTGCTAAGAAGGATGCAGTGGATAAAGAAGAAAATCGTGTATCTGATGCTCAGAATATGGTTGATCAAAAGAGTAGTGCGAAAGGGGATGCTGAAAAAGCGTTACAAGATACTTTGAATGTTGTGCATAAAAAGGAAGAAGCTAAAAAGCAGGTAGAAGCTAAATTAAAGGATGCCAAGAATTCTGTGTCTTCTATTCAAACAAAGATAGATACATTCACGAACAATATTGAAAACTGGGATACGAATAAAGAAGAGGCGAACAAGGCTTTGGATCAGGCAAATAAAGATCTTGTTTTCGCAAAAGAAAATGTTTCTAAAACATCAGCTGCATTAGAAGACTTGAATGCGGAATTAGATGCATTAAAGGCTGCTCAAAATGAAGTGCAGACTAAGGCAGAAGAGAATAATAATATCCTACATACTTCTCAAGCTGACTTTGATCAGAAGAATCGTGTATTTGAGGCAGCTCAGAAGAAGGTATCGGACTATGAAGAAGATACGGTAAAGGGTGTTGAAAGTGTGAAAAAAGAAATGGAAACACTAGGTACTCGTATTGATGAATTGACAAAATCAAAAGCTGATTCTGAAAAGAAGATTACTGAGTTAAAGACTTCAATTTCTGAATGGAATGATTCATTAACCGAAAACAAAGCTTCTGCATTACCATACGAACAAATGAAGAATGTATTGAATGATGTCATGTCCAAAGGTACAAAGTCAGATTTAAGCAACATTCAAGATGCGTCTATGCGAGCTTTACTTGCGCAGTTATCAGGTAATGTGGATGAGCTACAAGAAATCAATGCAGCCTTATCTTTAGCTAAAGATAACTATGCCATAAAATACAATGTGTATTTGGATGCCAAACAAGACTTAATGGATGCAGAAAAGGCCTATAACGAAACGATGCAGGCATTGAATGATTACTTGAAAGAGCCTACAACAGTTAAGGTAAAAGATGATACAGCTACGACAAGCAGTTCAGTCAATACAGGTGTAGATACAAATATGATGGGATCTATGTTGATGACAGGACTTGCAGGGCTAGGTCTTGTGGGTGTATTGAACAAAAAGCGAAAGGAAGATTAACGTATCTTCCTTTTGTCTTCTAATTCTTTACGAATCAAGTCATAGTTTTGAATGATACGACTCGCCATTTCTTTTTGTTCCTCACTAAATTTTTCATCATTTAAAATAATGGCATCGGCACCAAAACGCTTGAAATAATTATAGATTTGGAAATTAGAACCCAACACTTTATAGATTGAATAATCATCAATTTGATCAATCTTATCTATATATGTTGGTCTAAATGTATAGATATGTTCTAATAGAGAAACCCCATTCTTTGTAAGGGCAACAATCGTATGTTCTCCAGGCATTTGTTGAGCGGAAGAAGGACAATATAAAATTGTTTCTTCTAGAGCTTGTCTTTGTTCTTCTGTGATTTTGATGGGATCTTTAGATAGTTTGATGATGTCACCAATATTGTCAAAACGATATGAAATACATAATGATATCATTTGTCCAGGATTGTTAAAATCTTCTGCTTTTACAACGCCCAATACATAATTATGATTTTCTTCAGGTGAATGCACAATTTTATAAGGATAGAAATTCATATAGTTCTTATTCGATTTATATTTAATAAGAATCGTATTCCCTTTTTTAATATATCGATTGATTTCTTTAAACTTCTTCTTAAATATGATTTGTTCACGAATATATTGAGGATGTTCTAAATACGATTTAAACATAGAATAGTAAAACTCACTGATGGAAGAAATCGAATTGTTGTTGATATGTTCATATTTAATATCCGTATAAATATCTTCGTTTGCCTTTGTCTGTTTGACTTTGATTATCATCTTTTTATTCTTAACCTTTTCACTTGCCAAGGTATCCATGCCGCCCATGATATAAGTGGAAAGTGTATTAACAGACACATCACTTAAAAGAGGAAGATGTTTCTTTAAAGTATCTTTGATGACGTTGGCCTTCTGCTCTTCTTCTGAATTAAATTCGTCATAGTAATTGATCATGATGGCAGAAATAAACGCATTACGATTGGGGATGGCCGTACCATCACTTTTGATTCTAGAAAAGCCAAAATCAAGCGCATCTTGATCTAGCTTCGTTAATGTATCTTGATCTACATATACATTCGTTGTTTCATTGATAGAATACGTATCTTCTTTCTTTACTTTGATGGGTTCGATCTTTTTGTTGATTTCTTTTTTCAACATATCTTCATATTTATTTTGATCCACATCCCTGTTACATCCAGGACACTTAATATAAGCCATATTCAATAATCCTCCAACTATCTATAAGTAAAGTGTAATCAATATTTCAAAGAGATTCAAATCAAATTTATTCAGAATACTAGAAATAGTATTCTTTTTTGATAATTGGACGTAAAAAGTGTTCTTAATTAATAGGATAAATAAGAAATAAATTAAATAAAAGATGATAATCATGTTCATTAAATGTATTTTAATCCACATTTTTGAAACTAAATATACAGAGTATATTAGATTTGTACTTAATGAGGAGGAAAAAAATGGAAAAGAAACAATGTGCATTAAAAACTTTTGTAAAAACACTTGCGGTAGCCATGCTTGTATTTTATATCATGCGATTTGTGAATATACACTTGCTTTCTATTAACTTGGATGATAGTCAGGAATCGGTTTATCAAGGATTGTCCGTATTTAGTAATGCACTGTTCTTTTATCTTCCAAAATTTCAATGGATACAAAGGATTGAAAATAAGATTGTGCTTCTACTCTTTATATATGGAGGACCAGCCGTGATTGGAATGCTAGGACTATTCGGATTGGATTTATTGGTTACAGGAAGAAGGTGGAATTTGAATTCTATAGGAAAGTCTAGCTTGAAGCTGGCATTATGTATTACTTGTATACAGGCATATGCACTCTATACACATGGATCTGTGATTGTTGCGGATAATCCTATCGGATATACGCTTTTATATAGTGTGATGTTTTTTGTGGGCTGGTTTATGTTGAGTTTGGTTATGATAGCTTTTATGCGATTTATTAAATCCAAAAAAGAAGGAGGAAATGGAATATGAAGGTATTGTTGAATGTACCCTTTGATGAAAAGGATGATGCAAAATTTTTAGGTGCGAAATGGGATAAGGAAGTGAAAAGCTGGTATATTGAGGATATTTCTGACATTGATGAATTCTCACAGTGGACAGGGGATATTATCTGCGAAAATCTATATATCATAAGGGCAGAGAAGACTTGTTACAGATGCCACAGGAAGACGCATGTCATGTTGTTGGCAACGGATCGAAGCTATGCGAAAGAAGAGGGATATCGATTAAACACAAATCTTCAAATTCTTACTTTTGTGACTGATATGCCTAAATTTCTAGAACAAGATTTAGAAGATTATAAATATTATTTATCTTTCTCGAAAGCAGCTGATTATATGTATTTTATGAATCATTGCGCGAATTGTCGTGCTAAACAAGGCGATTTTTATCTGCATGAAATGCCGGAAGAAGCTATATACAAGCATTTGTTCTATGAGAATGTAAAGCCATGTACATTCATGGATATTTCAGACGATGAATATATGATCCCGATTACTTGTGATCTTCCACATTATGATGAGGTGGCCAATGATGTGGAATTGATGAAGCTTCATATTGAAAATTCAGAAATAGAGAATAGAGCGAGCATGATGGTAACACAGGAAAAAATGAATGAATTGTTACCAAGTGTGGTTAATTATTATCAAGGCGCAAACATATAAGAATAGATAAATAATGTGTATTTTTTATCAATGTTGGCAACATGATTGCAGAAAGTGAGAATAGAGTATGAATATTTCTAAGATTGTGATTACAGGAGGTCCTTGTGCAGGTAAGACAACGGGGATGAGTTGGATTCAAAATACATTTACTCAACGTGGGTATACTGTGCTATTTGTTCCAGAAACAGCGACGGAATTGATTACGGGTGGAGTAGCACCGTGGACTTGTTCGAGTAATTATGAGTACCAAAAGTGTTTGATGCAGCTTCAAAAAGAAAAGGAGGCCGTGTTTGAAAGGGCAGCTTTGGCGATGGATGCAGAAAAGATTTTGATTGTCTTGGATCGTGGTATGTTGGATAATAAGGCCTATATGACAGATCAAGAGTTTGAGGATGTTCTAGACTATTTTGGGGATAATGAAATTGAATTAAGAGATCATTATGATGCCGTCTTTCATTTAGTGACAGCTGCCAAGGGAGCGGAGAAGTTCTACACAACGGCTAATAATACGGCTCGTACGGAAACGGTAGAAGAGGCGGCAACTTTGGATGATAAATTGATTTCGGCATGGACGGGACATCCTCATTTTAGAGTGATTGATAATACGTCTGGTTTTGAGGAAAAGATGAAGCGTTTAATTAAAGAAATTTCTACTTTCTTAGGGGAGCCTGAGCCTTTTGAGATTGAAAAGAAATATTTGATTGAATATCCGGATATTGAGATGTTGGAATCGATTCCGAATTGTGAAAAGGTAGAAATCATTCAAACATATTTAAATTCATCTGAAGGCGAAGAAAGACGCATTCGCCAGCGTGGCAGTAAGGGGAATTATATTTATTTTGAAACGTGTAAGATTGCGATTTCGGGTTTAAAGCGAATTGAAATTGAAAGAAGGCTTTCTAAGGATGGATATTTAGCAAAGCTAATGGATGCAGATCCTTCGAAAAGACCGATTCGTAAGAATCGCTATTGTTTAATGGATGGCAATCAATATTTTGAAATCGATGTATATCCATTCTGGATGGATAGGGCGATTATGGAAATTGAATTGTCAGACCCAAATGAGAAGATTCGTTTTCCTAAGATTATTAAAGTGTTAAAAGAAGTAACACAGGATATCCAATATAAGAATTCTTCGCTTGCCAAAATAAAATAGATATCTTTTTCTTTTAGTTAATAATTACTTCTTTCTTCACATGTAGTGTAATAAAGGAGTGAAAGATGATGATTAAAAAGATTATAGTTTCAAGTGTTCTGTTTGGATTGGTTTATGGTTTTATTTCAAATTATGGAACGTTAGTAGGAGAAAACAATTGGACGCCAATGGATCGTTGCATGATTTCTGAAATGAGTACAGGATATGCCTTGATTATGGCTATATTAGTGGTCGCTTTATATTTGATTTTTTCATATGGAAAGTCAGATGAGAACATTAAAAGATTAAGAAAAGAATATTTAGATAAGAATGGATTTAGTAGTGAAGAACAATTATCGAATATTGAATATAGAGAAATGATGGATTATGCCAATAGACATAAGGGTATGAATAAATGGATAAAGTATAGTTTAGTGGCGTGTATCTTGGTTGTGGGAATTATCGAAAGTAATCCTGTTCATGCTGCGTATAAGCAAGGTCAAGTATTATATAATGAGCAAATCGCACTAGAAGAACAGCGTGCAAGAGAAGCCGAGGCTGCATACAATGCGCCTTTTGAAGATCAAATCTTATATTTAGAGGGATTACCACCGATTCATGTGGTTTCGAATAATACTTTTAAAACAGGCGATGTGAATACATATATTGATACATATATTCGATCTCAGCCGCAGGTCTTATTAAGTCGTTGTGCCATGATCAATATTTGTGATGAGAATCATTTTAATTATTATCAACAAACACATGATATGGCTATAGATGATGAAACCTATGCCTTTGCGCACAGCTCAGATATGAATATCTTTGTACCTCTAAGTCTAACGGATTACGATCAAGAAACGGTTACTCATGAACTGACACATATTTTTGATTATTCATTGGCAGATGGCTATACATCCTATATGGGAGTGTCTATTCGTCAGGATTTCAGAAACTATTTCAATGAAAATCCAATGTTGTTTAGAGAATATAGCTCAACAGATCCAGCTGAATTCTTTGCGGATGCAGGTAATTATTATGTAAATTTCCCAGACCAGTTAAAGGAAATGAATATGGACTTGTTTAATTATATGAATGGTTTAATGGGATTGTATTAGAGATGATAGTTTAATTTATCATCTTTTTTTATTTTTGCACTATAAAAAGTGTTTATAAATAAGTTATTGAAGTTGTTAAAATCTGTTAAATAAACGGGAATAGTGTACATATAATAATGAAAATGAGACATTTTTAATGGATGAAATGGATAGTATATTTAATGTGTAATTAAACAGGAGGAAATGAATATGAAGAAACAGACGTATCGTTTTGAGGAAAGAAGTTTAAAGTTACCGAACCCAATGCATTTGGATGCTTGTAGGCAAGGTGGAAATATTTATCGCAATAAGAAGAAGTATACAAGAAAGGGCAAGGCAAAATTCGACTATAAAAAGGAGGTTTCAAATTATTGATTTATAAAGTAAGGTTAAATTATTTATTTCAGGAGTAATTATTTGAATGGTTTGTATCAAATACATGTTTAAGAAAGGGAAAAGAAAATGGATAAAATTGTTGGCTTATTAATATTATTAGTTTTATTTACCGGATGTGCTGCTCAATCTACAAATACAGTGGATTATAATCGTCCTTCTACAATTCAAGAAGAAAACTATGCGTCATATGAAGATTGGGTGGAGGAAGAATTATCTGTGATTCAATATTATACAGATTGTACGAATCAAGACTTGCAATATATGCGACAAATCGCATTGCAGGACCATGAATATTTTAGAGAACAAATACGCTTGTTTAACGAGCAGGTGGATGCGTTTAATCAGCAACAGGTGAATCAACAAAATGACATGGCACAACAACAGTTTGATCAGCAGCAACAAATGTTTGATCAACAAATGCAGATGGACAATGGATTTTAGAAGGAGGACAAATATGTTTAGTAAAAAGATGTTATGCACACTATCAATAATTGGATTGTCTTTGGTTGGATGTTCGAATGTTGAAGAACCTGTAAAAGAAGAAATGAGTGAAGCTATAAAAGAAGAAAAGAGTGAGGTATTAAATGAAATTGAAAATGTAGAAGAATCCACAAATTCATATATTCCTAATCAGCAAGAGTCTCAAATTGAAAGTAATAATAATCCAGTATATGAAGTACAACAACCACAAGAAGAAGTCATTGAGGTACCTGCATGTGATGATACGATTCCTTATGGTGCCTATACATCTTATAATGAAGCGAACATGGCAGCTCAAAATGCTTTAAATGAAAGTTTCTTTACGCAAGGCTGGTCCAATGGACATTATGGTGTGGATACCCATCAAACGGAGTGTGGAACTATTTATTATACATATTGGTTTGAAGAGTTTGTAGGAAGTTGAGAATTAAAATAAAATTTACATAACTGACATGCATATTGTCAATAAACGTGGTATTTAAAAGATATAAAGTGTTGGAGGACAATAATATGAAGGCTTATGTGAAGGTGAAAAAGGATTATAATTCAGGATTGATTGTAGGGCATAGTCAGAATATGCAGAAAGCTATTTCGGGATTCAATGAATTAGCTTGCGAGGTTGTACCATATTATTCACTAGATGATGTATATGATCAAATTACTAGAGAAGATATTGTCGTGGATTATATTAAGCAGTGTGAGAATGTCTTTGCGAAGTTTGGTGTGCTGAATCCGCATGTGGATGATTATCCGGAATGTCTAAAAAATTTTTTGGGAAGAAAGATTTGGAAGGATACTATCAATTCGATTTCTGCAGATGAAAAGAAGTGGTCAGCCGGCTGGTTTGTGAAACCAGTTGATAGTAAGGTATTTACGGGTAAGGTCATTTCTAGTATTAAGGATTTAATGGGTTGTGGAGCTTATAATGATAATTTTGAAGTTCTATGTAGTGAACCTGTTGAATTTGTGCGTGAATGGCGCTGCTTTGTATACTATGATGAAATCATTGATGTACGTTCATATAAAGGTGATTGGCACTACAATTATGATGCGAATGTATTGGATGCGATGATGAATAGTTTTGTGGAATGGGATAAAAGACCTGTGGCATGTTCGATTGATATTGGTGTGACTAATGATGGTAGAACACTATTGATTGAGTGTAATGATGCTTATTCGTTAGGTTCTTATGGATTGGAAGATTATAAATATGCCAAATTGTTGTCGGCAAGATGGTCACAGCTTTTAGATAGGGAAGATGTATTTGACTATCGAAAATATGAGTAAAAGAGGTTTCAAAAAAAGTAAAATTTGTCATTGTAAGTACTTACATTTTGGTCTATGATATTAGAAAAAGGAAGAGTTAGGTAAAAAAAATGAAAGATCAAAATTGTGCTTACTGCATAGAAGGCGAGCTAGTTGCTGCTTTCGGAATTAAAATTTGTGAACTAGAAAGTTCAAAGGTTTATTTGTTTAAAGAACAAAGTCATCCTGGTCGTGTAATTGTTGCACACAAAAAACACGTGAGTGAAATTACAGAATTAACACAAGAAGAAAGAGCTGCTTATATGGAAGATATCAATAAGGTAGCTTGTGCTATGCATGAAATTTTTAATCCAGACAAAGTTAACTATGGTGCATATGGAGATACGGGTCACCATCTTCATTTCCATTTAGTACCAAAGTACAAGGATGGATATGAATGGGGCGGAGTATTTGCAATGAATCCTGGTGAAAAAACTTTATCTGAAGAGGCATACAAGGAAATGGTAGATAAATACCGCGAAGTATTATCTAAATAGTCTATTCATGACTGGCATTATATAGTTTCTGAATATCATCGGGAAGCTTATCTGGAAGCATGGTCTGAATATGTTCCTCTGTTCCATCTTCCATGGCAGTCTTATAGTACCAACATTTAAATTCTAAAAGGGAAAGCGTTTTTTGAAGACTTTTGATTTCATCCTCAACGGCTGATTTTCTTGCTTCAAATAATTCTTTCCTTTTTTCATAGCTCGAACTTCCTTCTGAAACCCAAGTAAAGAATTGATTAATTTCTTTAATGCCTAATCCTGATTTTTTCAAGCATTCAATGACGTGTAGAGCTTCAATTTCATTATTACTAAAATAGCGAATATTTCCTTTGCGAACTAAATTAGGGAAGAAGCCTTCCTTATCATAATATCGCAGTGTAGAAATGGGTAAATTAAACATTTCTGAAACTTGTCCAATTGTATACATAATCTTATCCTTCTTTCTTAACCTAAAGTCAGCTTTAGTTATTATAGTGATATCAGGAGGTTCATATGTCAAAGAAAGTATAGTAATTCTGATATTCTAGCTATAGAATGTGAAAAAGGAGCAATTGAAGCAGGTCATGAAGTAGATTATGTGTCATTAAAAGGAAAAATATTAAGTATTGTATGCCTTACATTTATAAGGAGTGGTTGTTGTGTTTTGAAAGATGATATAGCTGAAATCATGGATAAAGCAAAGGAAGCTGAAGTTATCGTATATGCGTCTCAAATCTATTATTACGAAATGTGTGGTCAAATGAAAACACTATTAGATCGTTTGAATCCATTGTATTCGAGTGATTATGCATTTAGAGATATCTGCATGATCGCAACGGCTGCAGAAGATGAAGAGAGTGCATTTGAAAAGGCAGAATTAAAGGGTATTGTGACAGGTGCTGGTATTGCAGATGCCAATGATGCGCTAAATTATAATGATGTGATGAAAAAAGCGTATGATTTAGGTAGAAGCTTATAATGTTTTGATAATTGCTTGGCAATTATGCCAGGGTTTCTATTTTTTGAAAATTTAATATTGACATTGAATGTTGTTTTCATGTATATTCTTTTGCGTACAAATCGTACAGAAATTGACCGCCTAGATATAGGCCAAGGCTACACGGACGGCCGGGTCAAATGCCGAAGACTTGTTGAAGAAGCAAGAACCGTATTTAGGGAATACGGAAGGGTGTTTACCCTTATTGATTGAGTTAAAAGCTCAGTTTTGTAAAGTACAATATACCTTATGAAATGGTCAATAAGCTGGAATTTCTGTTACGGAAAGTATGCAGGTAGATGGTGGATGAAGATAGGTGTATTGTGCGCCTATCTTTTTTTGTGTTTAGTAAAGGAGAAGAGGAATATGAAAAAGATTATACAAACAAGCCTTAGTGCAGTATTAGTGTTGAGTTTAGTGGGTTGTGGTTCGACAAAAGAGGAAGCTGTCTATCAAGATTCGATTGATGCATACGTAAATGAAATTGATATGGATTATGCGTATGATTTCACAAAAACATTATCTACAGATACTTCATTACATGATAATTCACTTGGCTTTAGAACGAGTGGTTCAGATGCGGAGCATAGAACAGCGGATTATTTAGCGAAAGAAATGAAGACCATTGGTTTAAAGAATGTAGAAAAGGTGCCTGTCAATGTGGATAAGTGGCAATATAATGATGCTTCATTAACTATCGAAGGTACAGATATTGATTTAATGCCTGTATCTTACATGGTGAATGGTACGGATGAAAATGGTATTACAGCTGAAATTGTAGATTGTGGTACAGGATTTGCGAAAGACTATGAAGATAAAGATGTTGAAGGTAAGATTGCATTAGTTGGTGTGGATCAATTTAATGAATCTTGGATTGGTGGATATATCTATGAGGCGTATGAGCATGGCGCAAAAGCTTTAGTCACATATGATTTAGATGGATATGGAAGATTCAGTGATGACGATCATCAGATTCAGGATGTTTGTGCCGAAGATGTCATGCCTACGACAATCATCACAATGAGCGAGTACAAACAGATCAAGAAGGCTTTAAAACAAGGTCATAATATGGCAACTTTAAAAGTGGATAGTGTGATGGAAGAAGGAACTGGTACAAGCTATGATGTAGTTGGATATATTCCTGGTAAGTCACATGATCAACAAATTATTTTTGCCGGTCATTATGATATGTATTTTACAGGATTCCAAGATGACTGTAGTGCTATTGGAACTATTATGTCGATGGCTAAGACAATGATTGATAGTGGATATGTTCCTGAAAATGATATTGTGGTTGTAGCACATGGTGCCGAAGAATGGGGTGCAACAGGTACAGAGTTTGACTGGACAAGAGGTGCTTATGAATTGATTAATAATGTGCATCCTGAATGGGCAAATAAAACTTTGGCATTATTTAACTTTGAATTGGATGCCTATGACGATGGTGGAGATACATTCATGGTTACGAGTGTTCCTGAATATGCTTCTTTAGTAAAAAGCTTAGTAAAATCAGGCGCATTGGATGGTGCTGTTAAAGAGTATAAGAATGGTATTTCTACAAAGACATATGATACAACGACAATGGAAGATGGTGTTTCTTATCGTAATGCAGGTGTTCCTTATTTCTTAAATACAACAGACACTTGTTCTGGAGAAACAAATGATGATGGGGAATATACTTGGACTCAACTTCATTATCATACAGAATCAGACAATACGGATACGTATAGTGAAAAGGTGATGAAAGCTAATATTGCCGTATTTGGAAGTATGGCTATCGCAATTGATCAGCTTCCTGCTATGAATTTAAATATGCAGGCAACGATTGATGATTTAACGGAAAGCTTCAATAACGATCTTGCAAAAGAAGCAGGTGTATCTAAAAAGGATTGGGATAAAGCTTTAGCAGTATTCCAAAAAGAAGTGGATGCACTAAATAAAGAGGGGCAAGATATCAATGATCGTTATATTGATGCTGTTTCAAATAAAAAGGATGTAACATCAATTCAAGAAGAAGGAAAAGCCTACAATAAAAAAGTATTAGACTTATTTAAATATGTGCAGGATAATTTTGTAGGAATCGTATTCTCAAGCGATGTTGTGATGAAGCATGTGGGATATCAAAATAACATTGAATATATGGATGAAATCATTAAAGATTTAAAGAAAGATAAAGTCAGTGATGCTCTAGATGTAGCTTATCAATTAAATGGTTTGTGCGAATATAATTACTACTTATTCTCTGCCAATGCTGCCGCAAAGGTTGATGCACATGCAGATAAAGCAGTTGAAAACAATAAGTGGTGGGGTAACGATAAGGGTTACTACTTCACAAACACAAAAAATGCCACATCATCTTTATTAAATAAAGATGATGGGGATGATGTGAGTGAAGAAATTAATGTGTATGAAAGTGCAAGAGCACAACAACTAGGTTATTATAAAGAAGTACTTGAAAAAGAAATCTTGGCGATGAACAAGATTGGTAAATAATTCTATAAGCTTGGCTAGATGCCAGGCTTTTCTTATATGATTTAATTGTGACAAAATACTTGAAATGTATTATATTTGTAGAAGATATAGGAAGGGGTTAAAATGGCTAAATTATATGGAAATAATGCGCATAATGGCAATGCACAATTAAAAAGAGAGTATGAAGAAAAGATGCAGGCATGGAAAGGCCCCAAAACAATAAGTTATGTTATAGCTATTATTGGTATACTTGGTTTCATGGGAAATATACTATTTAGTTTTAACGGGTCTATGCCTTCAGAGGAATATTCGATGGGATGTTGGATTGTAGGCGCGTTTGGTATTGTGATGTCAAATGTTACGAATTCTAGATATGAGAAGTATAGAGGTAAGGCGGATGCATTGAATATTGGTATTCAAGGGGAAGAGGTTATTACTTCTACATTAACATCCTTACCCGATGATTATATGATCTTTAATAATGTGGCATTGAATTATAATGGGCAGCTTACAGAAATTGATTGTATTGTATTAAGTTGTTTTGGGATTTGGGTTGTGGAAGTAAAAAGCTATAAAGGCGTTATCCATGGACTTGCCGCCAATGAGATGTGGTCACGTATTAAAACGAGTAAGTCTGGAAAAGAATATGATAGTGAGATCAAGAATCCTTTAAAACAAGTAGAAAGACAAGTTCAAATCTTATCGAATGTGTTGTATAGAAAAGGAATTCGTACAACAGCACAAGGCTATGTCGTATTTCCGGTCGCAGAAAATGTGAATGTAGATTCAGATAAAGTATTCTTAAACAGCAGCCAATTAAAGCGTGAGATTCTATCTTACAATCAGGTTGTATTGCCTAAGGATAGAGTGGAAACAATTAGGGGTGTATTAACACAGCTTTAATGTATTTTGGAAACATTTAGTTTGTTTCCATTTTTCTTGTGACAAAATACATTAATTGTACTATATTCTTATAAGAATGGGGAGGGTATGAAAATGGCAGAACAATATGGAGATAATGTTTCTAATCGAAATGAACAATTTAAAAATGAGTATGAAAGAAAAATGCGTTCATGTAAAGTCCCTAGCAGAATTGTGTTAGTGTTTTTACTTATATATATTGCTTATTTTTTTGTTGGACCATATAGTGGTTATTGGTTTTTCTATGATCCTGTTTTGTTTGTAGGCATATGCTTAATCTTGATTATAATCTATGTGATATTGCGTGCAGTTGCTCAGACAAATATCAATGCATATCAAGAACAATTGGATTGGCTGAATGTAGAGATTCAAGTTGGAGAAGTACTCGCATCAACATTAAAGGCATTGCCGGATGATTATATGATCTTTAATAATGTGGCATTAAATTATAATGGAGAATTAATAGAAATTGATTCGATCGTTTTAAGTTGTCATGGCATTTTTGTCGTAGATGTTAAAAACTATAAGGGTGTATTATTTGGCCTTGAATCGGATGATGTGTGGTCACGAACAAAGATAAGTAAGGCTGATAAAAGCTATGGTGGTGCAATTAAGAATCCTGTAAAGCAGGTAGATAGAAAGGCTCAAATTGTATCGAATGTCTTATATAAGAAAGGGATTCGTACGGATGTAGAGGGCTATGTTGTGTTGCCTATGGCAGACAAGGTCATTGTGGATTCGGATAAAGTATTCTTAAATATTATTCAATTAAAACAGACGATTCTATCAAAGAATCAGGCTGTTTTATCGCAAGATAAAGTAGAAACAATCAAGGATATATTGATGCAGCTATGATGAATTTTAAAAGGGCGTTAGATAAAGAGCAGACAACCTGCATTAATGGAATGTTTGTAGTACTTGTATTTCTATCGCATTTTGGACAATATGAAAGGATGCCATGGAATAAGCCGATTTTAGCTATTGGACAATTGATGGTGGCACCATTCTTGTTCTTTTCTGGATATGGAATTATGGAACAAATCAAGAAAAAAGGGGACGAGTACACAATGTCATTAAGTTAAGAAATGACGGCTTTGAGGAGAACACAAAAAATGTGCTC
>OHAU01002437.1_pt1 | contig 17716 bp, 15 predicted proteins | sample 1577181 | NCBI WGS metagenome assembly OHAU01 (sample SAMEA3541472, study PRJEB24748) | human gut metagenome | biome: human gut; feature: human-associated habitat; material: faeces | place: China | collected 2012 | reverse complement strand
GCAAGCAGATGGCGTGCAAAGTCGCCAGACGCTCTTTGTGCGGTATTGCCTTCATGTGATACTGCCTGAAGTATGTGCAGATGTCGTAAGTTTATACCGTCGCTTCCAGAATTTCGCACACCGTCAGCACTTCGCCGTCCACGGTAAAGCGGACTTCCAGACCGGCGAACGGGAAGCCATACACCCGATCGGCGTCGTGCTGGTAGGACGGACGGGGGTCTTGTGCCAGCACCTCGGTCAGCCCTGCCCGCAGGGATTCCGGCACTTTCTCCAGCCAGACTTCCGGAAAGCGAACTTCCAGACGATGAGCCGCTGCCGGCAGAGCAAAACCGCCCCTGGCTTCGGGGTGGCTGTCAATGTGTGGCAGGTACGGCTTGATGTCGTAAATGGGCGTGCCGTGCATCAGATCGGCACCGGAAACCGTCAGGTAGGGAGCATTCGCCCCGTGCAATGTAATTTCTTCCAGCTGCACCACCGACAGCCCCAGCGGATTGGGACGAAACGGTGAGCGTGTCGCAAAAACGCCCATGCGGACATTGCCGCCCAGACGGGGCGGGCGAACGGTAGGCGACCACTTCTGCCGCACCGCCTGCGAGAATTCCCAGATCAGCCAGATGTGGGAGTAATCCTCCAGCCCCCGAAACGCATCGGGATTCCGGTATTCCGGCTCCATGACAATGCGGGCATGCAGACTGTTGACCAGTCCACTCTGGCGGGGGATACCGAACTTGGTGGGGAAATCGTTTTCAATATGAGCAATAGGTTTCACAATAACAGTCCTTTCTGCGGAGATGCTGCTGCATCACGGAGTTATGCCAGATCTTTCTTCTGGAAGATCCGGCAGCTAAAGACATAGCACAGTCCGGAAACCACCAGCGACAGCACCGGCATGGCAATCGCCGCCGGCAGCAGCATTGCGGAAAATTCCGCAGGCAGAGTGGCAAGATTGTCTGTCATTTCCTGCATGAAAACGCTGCCCGCACCCATGAAAGCACACGCCGGAATCACATAGATCAAAATAGAGATCAGCCGTGCATATTCCGGCGGGAACCGGAACAGCAGCAGTGTGGAAACGCTGCCCATGAGCAGCACGACCCAGAGCACAAGCCATGCGGCAAACAGCATATTGCAGAACGCCTTGACTTCAAACGTCCGCAGTACCAGACTGACAAGAGCTGCCAGCACGAGATACGCCAGTGTACTGCCGCATACAATCAGCAGCTGCAACAGGAATTTCGACCGCACCACGTCTTTTCGCGTGACGGGCATCGTCAGTGCAAAGCGGTTCCAGTTGCAGGAATGGTCATAGGAAAAAGTGCTTGAGGTCTGCGAGTCCATCATCACCAGCCAGAAGCCCATGTAAGACCAGCCGCTCTGGATATTCACGCCGGAAACAGCCGCCATAAAGACGTACAGAATGAGGAAAATTCGTCCGCCTTTCCATATGGTATAGAAATCTTTCAAAAGCAGTCCTTTCATTTGCCCTGCACTCCTTTCACATACAACAACAGGATCTCGTCCATTGTGACCTGATCTATGACAGCCTCCGGATACTTCCGCAAAATTGCCTCCCGATCCGGCACGAGCACATCATAGGAATAGTCCTTTTTCCGCCACGCCAGCACCTCTGGCGATTCCAGCTTCTGGAATAATGCTTCTCCGCAGCGGAGAATGCCGTACTGCCAGAGCAGTTCGTCCTTGGGCTTGGAGAGCAGCAGCTTTCCTGCATGGAGAAATGTCACATAATCCGCCACCTTTTCCAGATCACTGGTGATGTGGGTGGAGATCAGAATGGCATGCTCCTCGTCCTGCACGAATTCCAGAAACAAATCCAGCAGGTCGTCCCGCACCACAGGATCCAGTCCGCTGGTAGGCTCGTCCAGGATCAGCAGCTTCGGGTGGTGGGCAAATGCCAGCACCAGCGAAAGCTTCATGCTCATGCCGCGGGACAGTTCCTTGACCTTCTGCTTGGGCAGCAGGGAGAACTGCTGCAACAGTTCCTGAAAATAGGCTTCGTCCCAGTTGGAATAGATGCTGCGGCAGATCTTCCCCGCCTTTTCCACCGTCAGTTCCGGTGAAAAGCAAAGACTGTCAAACACCACGCCGATCTGCTCCTTCATAGCAACGCTGTCTGTGTTCAGCGGTTCGCCGCAGAACAGCACCTCTCCGCACTCCCGCCGGATCAGCCCCAGAATGCCCCGAATGGTAGTGCTTTTTCCGGCTCCGTTTTCGCCTACTAAGCCCATGATCGTTCCACCGGCAATGGAAAAGCTGATGTGTTCCAGCCGGAAATTCACATAGGAACGCCCCAGATCCCGTACTTCTAAAATATTCTGCATGGCTATTCTTCCTCCCGATAAAAAATGGTCAGTGCCTGCACCAGCGATTCCAGCGAAATGCCGCTGACGCGGGCAATTTCCGCCGCCGCCAGCAGGTGCTCCTCCGCCTTTCGCTGCTGTTCTTCCCGATAGATCTCCGGATTCTGGGCAGCCACAAAGCTGCCCCGCCCGACTGTCGTTTCCAGAAATCCGTCCCGCTGTAGTTCCTCATACGCCCGCTGCACCGTAATCACGCTGACATGCAGGGACTTCGCCAGACTTCGCATAGACGGCAGCGATTCGCCGGCATGCAGCGTGCCGTCCATGATCTGGGCTTTCAGCTGCTCCGTGATCTGGGCGTAAATGGGCTTGCTGCTGTTGCCGCTGATGATAATTTCCACGGGCTCCCCTCCTTTGTGCTAATTGTACTGGTTCAATAAGTACATTATAGCACACAAAAGCTTGTCTGTCAAGCCGGCGGGAAAACTTTTTGGCAATACTGCACAATCTGCAAAGCCCACAGAAGCCATACCACATTTACTGCAATTTTTTTCGCAAATCCCTTGCAAAATCTTCTATGGTATGGTATGATAAATGTACGACCACACTGTCTTTATCGGTGATGGTCATTTGACATTGAAAATACAGATGTAAAGGAGATACTCCCTATGCAGTATGGTTATTTTGACCTGAAAAACAAAGAATACGTGATCGACCGACCGGATACGCCGGCACCCTGGGTAAACTACCTCGGTTCTCCGGAATACGGTGCAATGATCTCCAACAACGCTGCCGGATACAGCTTTGTCAAGTCCGGTGCAAACGGCAGAATCAGCCGCTTCCGCTTCAACTCCATGATGGCACTGCCCGGACGCTACATTTACCTGCGGGATAACGACACCAAGGATTACTGGTCTGCTACATGGCAGCCGGTAGGCAAGCCGCTGGATTCCTACAAGAGCGTCTGCCGCCACGGTACTGCTTACACCGTAATTTCCGCAGACTATGCCGGCATTTCCTCCGAAGTCACTTATTATGTACCCATCGGGGCAACTTATGAGGTATGGCGTGCAGTCATCACCAACAACAGCGACAAGCCGAGAAACCTGTCCACATTCGGTTTCGTAGAGTTCACCAACGACAACAACTACGAACAGGATCAGGTCAACCTCCAGTACACCCTGTTCATCACCCGTACCAGCTTTGAGGGCAACAAGATCCTCCAGCACATCAACGAAAATGACGGCAAGGACGCTACCGGTTCCAACCACAGAGAGCGTTTCTTCGGCATGGTAGGTGCTCCGATCTCCGGCTATAACGGCAATCTGGACAGCTTCATTGGTCCGTACCGCACCTATTCCAACCCGATCGCTGTAGAACAGGGCAAGTGCACCGGTGAGATGAACTACAACAGCAATGCCTGCGGTGCTCTCCAGAGTGACATCACCCTCCAGCCGGGCGAATCCAAGGAACTGATCTTCGTACTGGGTCAGAAAGACAATGCACAGGCAAACGAAATCCTCGCTTCCTATGAAGCTGCCGGCAAGGTCGACAACGAAGTAGAGGCTCTGAAGGAATACTGGCACAGCAAGCTGAACCATTTCCAGGTCAGCACACCGTCTGATGCGTTCAACAACATGATCAACGTCTGGAACGCTTATCAGTGCTTCATCACCTTTATCTGGTCCCGTGCCGCATCGTTTGTATACTGCGGTCTGCGGAACGGCTACGGCTACCGCGATACTGTACAGGACATTCAGGGTATCATTCATCTGGATCCGGAACTCGCCGCAGAAAAGATCCGCTTTATGCTGTCTGCACAGGTAGACAACGGCGGCGGTCTGCCGCTGGTCAAGTTCGACCACAACGCCGGTCATGAAAACACACCGGACGATCCGGAATATGTCAAGGAAACCGGTCACCCGTCCTACCGTGCAGACGATGCTCTGTGGCTGTTCCCCACCATTCGCAAGTATGTGGGCGAATCCGGCAACAAGGCATTCTATGACGAAGTGATCGTCTATGCAAACGGCGGCGAAGATACTGTTTACAACCACCTGAAGCGTGCGATCCGCTTCTCCATGGAACGTCTGGGCGACCACAACATGCCGGCTGGTCTGCACGCAGACTGGAACGACTGCCTGCGTCTGGGCAAAAAGGGCGAGTCCACTTTCGTGGCATTCCAGCTGTACTATGCAATGTCCATGATGCATGAACTGGCAGCAGAACGCAAGGACAGCGAGTATGTTTCCTATCTGGACAAGGCTCAGAAGGCTCTGGGCGAAGCACTGGCTGCATGCTGGGACGAAGACCGCTTTATCCGCGGTATCCGCGAAGACGGCGTAGTAGTTGGTGCCAAGAAGGATCCGGAAGCTTCCATGTGGCTGAACCCCCAGAGCTGGAGCGTCATTTCCGGCTTCGCTTCCAAGGAACAGAGCGACAAGGCAATGCAGTCTGTAGCAGACATTCTGGACACCCCGTATGGTGCAAAGCTGCTGGATCCGCCGTATATCGACCACTATTTCGACGGTGCCCTGATGCACATCTTCAATCCGGACACCAAGGAAAACGGCGGTATCTTCTCCCAGTCGCAGGGCTGGCTGATTCTGGCAGAGAGCCTGCTGGGACACGGTGACGATGCATTCCGCTACTTCGAGGAAAGTTCTCCGGCTTCCATGAACGACAAGGCAGAACAGCGTGTACTGGAACCGTATGTACACGGTCAGTTCACCGAGTCCACCGCTTCCCCGTATGCAGGACGTTCTCACGTACACTGGCTGACTGGTACCGCTTCCACCGTTATGGTTGGCTGTGTCGAGGGTATCTGCGGCATGCGTCCGGACGCTGACGGTCTGCACATCTGCCCGTCGATTCCGGCAGCATGGGACGGCTTCACCATGGAAAAACTGTTCCGCGGCAAGCAGCTGTCTATCACGGTCAAGAACCCGAACCACGTACAAAGCGGCGTGGCTTCCCTGACATTGAACGGCAAGGCACTGGACGGCGACTATGTACCGGCTGCTGCACTGGCTGACAAGAACGAAATCGAAGTTGTTCTGGGCTAAGGAAACACTGAATAAAGCCCGCCTGACGGCTTTGTACGCAATCTGCTTGCAGATTTTCCGTCATATTGCCCAGAAATCCCTTGCCATACGGCAGTATGCCTGCGGAATTTCTATGCAATCTGCCGAAAAATCTGACTACGCATCTTACGCACAAGCTTTATTCAGTGTTTCCCTAATTTCCCGAAAGGCAACTCTATAGCATAAATAAGCAATGCCCTTTCCGCAAAGGAAAGGGCATTTTTTGTTGGAAACCATTATGTTCCGCAAAAAGTACAGTATTGTCTTTACAATTTTGTCGCTTCATGGTATAATAAAGGCAATCTACACGAAAACAAAGGAGCATGCTATGAGATCCGCCAGAACTGCAAAACATATCATTATCGGACTGCTGCTGTTGGGAATTCTTCTCGTGGGCGGGTGGTATTTCCTATACCCCTACTCGCTGGGCAGCCGTATTTCCGCAAGCGAACCCCTTTCTCTCTCAGTCAACATTGCGGGCGTGACTGTCACCGGAAAAGACACCGTCGATACAGTGACCTATGAATTCCAGCCGGACACGCAGGAGTACAAGGCATTGGTTTCCCTGCTGAACGACTACGACTATCACCGCAGCTTCCTCACTCTGCTGCCGCTGGAGGACTACACACCGGACAGCAACACCACCACATTCCAGCTGCAAAGCACGGACAGCCAGTATCTGCTGACCGACAAGGGCGGCTTCTCTGCGGAGCCGGTTTCCGGCGGGAAATCCCTCGTCTACGCAATAGGGTATCTGGGCAGCGGCAAGGCGGAACAGCTTACCGCAGAATTGCAGGCACTGCTGAAAAGCTGTACGCCGGTGGAAACGCATGATGATGCGGAAATGGGAACGACATAATGCAAACGGCAGGGAACCGATCAAAGTTCCCTGCCGTTTTTAAGGCAATACCGCACAAAGAGCGTCTGGGGACTTTGCACGCCATCTGCTTGCAAATTTCCCGTCATATTTCACAAAAATGCTCGTGAATACATCAAGTATTCACTCCGCTTTTTGTTTCATCTGACGAAAAATTTGACGACGCATCTGTCGCACAATCTTTGTGCGGTATTGCCTTAAAGCCCGTTTACTGCACCGGCAGCGTATCCACCAGATGCACCAGAAATTCCATCAGCACAGTGGCATCTGCACTGTCAACTTCCCCGTCCCCATTGCAGTCTGCATTCTTCTTTGCCGCTTCGTTCAGCGAAACCGTTCCGGCACTCGCCTTTGCAAGCAGTACTGCGTCCTGAATGTCAATTCTGCCGTCCAGATCGACATCACCGCAAAGCCATTCTTCCGACAGTGCCACAAAGGGAATCTCGTTCTCTGCCGCATACTGTTCCGCAGTAGAACCGGCATAGCCATAGAGCACCAGATTTTCATTGCGGTTCGGATTGGTTTCCAGCCAGACGGACACATAGCCCAGTCCGGTATCCGTCAAATCTACGTCACGGGAGAGAATGGTCACTTTCTCCAGAGCAGAATCACTTTCCAAAGCATTGTCACCGATCTCCTCCACCCCTGCCGGAATGGTGAGTTCTTTTACGCCGGCATCATAAAATGCGTGATTTCCAATGGTTTTCAGGCTGTCCGGCAAGGTGATCTGGGTACAGTGGGTATTCTCAAATGTACTGTCCCCGATAGAAACCAAGCTGTTTCCCAGCTGTACCGTTTCTGCATCTGCAAGTCCGAGAAATCCCAATGCCACGTCCAGTTGTGTCACCGTGTCGGAAACTGCGATGTGCTTGACACCAGTAAACGCTGTCTGCACTGCATAAACCTCCGGCATCAGCTCTGCGAGCACTGCGTTCTTTTCCTCGCTGCCCATTGCAGAAGGGTCATAGCCATTTGCCTCCAGCAATTCCGTCAATTCGTTTGCTGCCGCATTCAACCATGCATGATATTCTTCCCAAGGATAAACACCCTTTTCTATGGTGCAGGTATCCCCCTGTATCGAAATCTCCACACCGTCCGCCGTTGCAGATTCCCATGTGCAATGCACCGTATCCCCGTCAACTGTCCATGTCATGGTATCTCCCAATGTGCCGGCAGCTTCCTCTGCGGAAACCGGCAGCCCTGCCGTTCCGGTCAGCATTGCCAATGCCGCCAGAAGTGCAGTCATTTTCTTGCACGCTTTCATGCGATCACCCTTTCTTGTAAATCCCTGCATAGAGCCGCTTGTGGATTCTTATGCATCGTTCCTTGTTTTTACATGAAATCTGTAACTGAAAAATCCAATTTCATGTGATTTTGTGCTTATATTTCATATTATATCATATTAGTATTGCTTTGTCAACTTTTTTTTGCAGAGAATTCACATTTCAGCAGAGCAACAAAAAAACGCACCACTTCCGGTGCGTTTTTCTATAGGGCAATACCGCACAAAGATTGTGCGACAGATGCGTCGTCAAATTTTTCGTCAGATGAAACAAAAAGCGGAGTGAATACTTGATGTATTCACGAGCATTTTTGTGAAATATGACGGGAAATTTGCAAGCAGATGGCGTGCAAAGTCGCCAGACGCTCTTTGTGCGGTATTGCCATAGGCAAGTTGAAAAGTACGCTTATCCCTGCCACGGAGCAGCATAGACGGAATCCACGCCCAGATATTCCTCCAATGTCAGGTCATATTTCTGGATCTCCTTTGCAATGTCCACACCCACATAGCGGATATGCCACGGCTCATACTGATAGCCGGTGATGTCCTCTTTTCCTTTCGGAAAACGGATAATGAAGCCATAGTCCGCACAATGCTGTGCCAGCCACGCAGCTTCCGGCGTATCGCCAAAGGCATCGTCAATCGTGTTGCAGTCAATGGTCAGTCCGGTCTGGTGCTCGGAATAGCCTGGACGGGCAGAAAAGCTGTCCGCCTGTTCCGAACCGTAGAGATCGCAGTAGTTGTTATAAATCTTCACCTGATAGGCATAATCCCGATAATCGGAACCAATATACAGATCCAGCCCCTCCTGTGCCGCCGCGTCACTTAGCTTCTGAAACGCGTCCTTGGTAATGGGCTGCAAGCCGGGATCATAGTCGGCAGACAGCGGATAGGACTTGTTGACGATCAGAATGCCGTCTGCATAGGTTCCCTCCTGCCGCTGTTCCAGATGCCGCACGGCGATCTGGTAATTAGTCTTGCCGTCAGTGATCTGGCATCTGCCCTGCTGTACGCCGGTGACTGTGCCGCTGCTGTCTACTTCTGCAACGGAAGTGTCACTGCTGTTCCAGCTGCCGTCTGCTGCGGGAAGCTGTGCTGTGCTGCCCTCCAGCACCGCCAGAAATCCCTGTGCATCGGTATTAGCCGGCGTATCGGGAGCATTGGTTCCGGCGGCAGTGCTGCTGTCAGAAGCGCTGTTCTGCAAGGCAGAGGATTCTCCGGCGCGATTCAGTGTGTTGGGGATGAACAAGAGCCACACAGAAAACCCCAGCACTGCCAGACAGAGCAGCAGTGCAATCAGGCATAACTGTTTTTGCCGTTTCCGGCGGTGCTGTTGGTTTCTACTCATATGAAACATCCCTTTCTCTGCGCGTTATTGTGCACGATAGATCACCGTGCTGTCAGTGAGATCATAGCCGCTCAGTCCGCTGGTGCCGTCAGAAGCTTCGCCCGCAAAAGCAAAGCGATATGCGGTGATCGTCTTCACCTCTGACGGATTGATGGGTTCGCTGTAGCAAAGCACATCTGCGGCGCTGTCCGCATCCCAATAGACCTCTGTCAGCGGCACATACTGCCCGATGGTGCCTGTTCCGCAGCCGGGCAGCGCATGGATCCGCCGCAGCATCTCCTCACCTTCTGCATTCTGTACCAACTCATCAAAAATCTTTCTGCCGTCTTTCAGCGTGATGACATAATCGACTGTGTGGCTCTCGTCATCCCATTCTGCCGGAGCTGTGATCGTTGCCGAAAGTTCCTGCAAGTTTACTGTGCCTCCGTCAAAATCAGCTGTGATGGGTGCTGCACTGGCAAAATCCAATGTAACGCTAGTGTGCCAGTTGCCGGAAACTACACCCTCTGTCTCTGCATAGAGTTCCTTTTCCCGGTCGCTGCACTTCTGCGCCAGTTGGTTTTCCCGGCGATAAGCTTTCCAAGCGTTTACATCAAAACCTGCCGGAAGATCGCCGTCCCCCCAGTCTTTCAACGCATCTTCCCCGAAGTTCTGCCGGACATACTCCTGTAGGAACTGGTCGTCATAGGCTGTTAGCTGTTCCCAGATCTGAGAGACCTGTGCCTCTGTATAGAAACTTCCAAAAGTCACATCCAGTGTTTTTCCCTGCAAGTCCGTGTGGTTGATACGAAGGTTGATATAATACGCTCCGTCCTTTTCCCGGACATCTACCGTTCTGCCATAACAGTCCAGTGTCTCACTGCCGCCGTCTGCATCCAGCAAGAGCAATTGATAGGGCAGTGCCAAGCCGTCCTGCAACGCCACACCGTCCATGGCAGTCACCTGAAAGCTCAGCATTGCCTGGCTGTCATCGCCGTACATGCCCAGCAGCTTAAACTGTACATTCTCGTTGGTGCTGTCGAAGTCCGCTGCTGGCGTAGTGACCAGAGCCGCCAGCTTTTCCGGATCTTTCGGTGTTTCTTCACCGATCAGGCTCTGGAAGAATGCGTCCAGTCCGCCGTAGCCGGCTGCTGCTACCAGCGTTGTGCCGCCAGTGACCAGCACTGCCGCTGCGGCGATGCCTGCCACCCACTTGGTCATGTGCATGCGATTCCGCTTCGGCTGCGGAGCAGTACCAGCTTGTTCCTGCACCCGTTTCCAAATTGCATCGGTATGAATCGGCTGGGTTTCCAGCTTCGGCACACCATTTTTTTCTGCTGCATAGTGGTCAAACCAATCAAAGCAATTCCATTTCATGAGATAGCTCCTTTCCCCATGGCGGTGAAGCGAACCTGCTGCACTGCCGGTGTGTCTTCATACGCATATCCCCGTTCCACCAGTTCCTGCTGCAACTTCTTTCTGGCACGGCTCATTCGCATTTTCACTGCGGATTCGCTCATGTGCAGCGTGCCGGCGATCTGCCGGACGGGTTCATAGCAATAGTAGTACCGCACCAGAATCTCCCTGTCCTTTGCGGAGAGGGTGTCCAGTACGTCCTGCAGCAGTTCCCCCAGAATCTTCTGGTCGATGTTGCCTTCTACATCTTCTTCGCTGCCAATCTCCACCAGATCTTCCAGATTCACGGTTTCGTGATAGCTGCGGATTCGGTTCTTCGCCCGATTTCGGGCAATTGCCGCCAGATATGCCGTCAGCTTTCCGGCTTTCAGCTGGTCGGTATGTTCCCACACCGCCAGAAACACATCTGCCGTCAGTTCTTCCACGTCCGGTTCTGCCAGATACTTTCCGATAATATTGCGTATGATCGTTCCCACATAGGGGCTATAAGTTGTAATCAACTCCTCCAGAGCCTGCGGGTGGTGCTGTTTGAGTCTGCGTATCAGAGAACGTTCCTGCACGCTGGTTCACTCCTTTCGTATGTTCCGAACGGCCGTTCACCTATAACAACACGCATTCCGCAGAAATGGTCACATGATTGGTGTTTCCCTATTCCTCGTCTTCCTCGTCTTTCTTTTCGTCCTCTGCTGCCGGCATATCGGCGTGACCGATATGGTGCAGCTGGCTGTGTGAAATGGTCTGCTCATAGTCTGCCACTTCTTCCGCCGCGTCCTCATCGTCATCGTCCAGAATGCTGCGGTAACCGTCATCGTATTCCGGTTTCTCCTCTGCAGCTTCGTCCTGCTTGCCACGCTGGGAGAGCGGGATCTTGTGCTCGGCTTCGGCTTCCTGCAAGGCTTTCTTTTCCTCTGCTGTCATCATGTTCCGGCGGATCAGGCGAATTGCGATCAGCAGCACTGCCACCAAAACCACCGCCAGTATGCCCCACAGCATAACAGCTTTCCAGTTGACGTTCATTGCCTTGAAGCTGATCTTCACGTCGCAGTCCTTGACATAATCTGATGCTGCACCGGTATAGCCGATCAGCAGGAAGCCGTCCAGAGCCTTGACTTTCAGATTGTCGCCGGAGTCTGACGAAACTGTCACATAGTCCTCGCTGTCGTCATCGTCAGCAGGAGAGGTACAGCCAAAAGCGTACTTGCCCACAGAGGAAACCCGCTTCGGCAGCTGAACTTCTTTCAGGTTGTCGTCACAGAAAAAGGCGTAGTCCCCGATTTCCAGATCGCCGCCCTCGCCGCCGTCCTCGTCAGAGGCACCGGAAAAAGTGACAGAAGTCAGACCAGTACAGTCGGCAAATGCAGTCGTTCCAATGGTGGTAACTGCTTTCGGAATAGTCAGGCTGGTCAGCCCGCTGCAAAAATCGAATGCCATTTCGCCGATGTACTGTAATTTCTCATCAAAGTTAATCTGCTGGAGGTTGCCTGCTGCAAAGAACGCACCGGCATAGACCACCAGTGTGCTTTCCGGCAAAGTAAAGCTGGTATCCGTCCGCCCTGCGGGGTAGAGATACAGAATGCTTTCCTCTGTATCATACAGCACGTTGTCCACTGCCTGATACTTGGTGTTGCCGTCCTCTACCGCAATGGTTTCCAGCGACGGGCATGCCACAAAGGACATGGCTCCGATATTCTCCAGATTCTTCGGAACGGTAAAGGACTTCAGGGACATGCAGCCGTAAAAGGTATAGCCGCCCAGTTCCGTCACCTTTTCCGGAATCTGCACTTTGTCCAGAGCCGTACAGTAGTAGAACAGCTGATCGCCCAGTGTTTCCACTGTATCGGGCAGTGTCACAGTTTCCAGGCTGGTACAGTAGCCGAATGCCATATCGCCGATCTCCGTGGTGTCCTTGCCCAGTGTCAGGTCAGTCAGTGCGGTACAGCTGAAAAATGTGCCCTGTTCGATTTTGGTCACAGCGTCCGGTACAGTCACTTTGGTCAGTGCGGTACAGCCGTAAAAGGCAGCCGAACCGATCTCGGTCACACTGGCGGGAATGGTCACACTTTGCAGCGACGTGCAGTTGGCGAAAGCTTCTTCCCCGATCGATACAATGTCATAGCCGTCGATCTTCGGCATGATACTGATATGAGTCGCCGACTCCACACAGTCAGTGACAGAAACTGTGGTATTGCTCAGCTTTTTATAAGTCAGCGTGCCGTCATCGAACGTGTCGCTGCTCTCGGCAGTAGTGGTTTCTGCCGCCCATACCACGCCGCCGGCAGGCAGCAGAGCACAGACAGCAACCGATGCTGCGGCAAGGGCAGCAGCACCTCGTTTGAATGCAAATGAAAATGTAGACTTCATGGATTTCGGGTTCCTTTCTGCGGCAGATGTGCCGGTATCACTTTTTCTTTGTTGCCGAGGCATGCCGACTGGTAGGCCGGATCTTATTCCGACTCTGGTGCACAGCGATCAGCGTAACAATACCGCCGGCAACGACTACAGTGATCCCGCCGCCGATCAGCCAGTATTTATAGGTGTTTGCTCTCCAGTGCTGCATGTACTTCCGCACCACTTCGCTGCCGTCGTTGTACACGCACAGCTGGTCGATCTCTTTTGCCTCGTTGTCTTTGGCATCGGACGGCGTATAGTATCCGATTGCCTGTTCCCCGATCTCTGTAATGCTTTTCGGCAGATTCATCTGCAATAGTGCCACACAGTTATAGAAGCACTGGTCGCCGATCGTGGTCAGACCGTCCGGCAGTTCCAGTTTTTTCAGCTTGGCACAGGAATAAAAGCAATGATTCCCCAATTTTCGTATGGTGGACGGCAGTGTCGCCTCCTCCATGGACAAGCAGTAGGCAAATACTGCCCCGTTCAGTTCTGTGATGCCCTCCGGCACAGTGATGCTTTTCAGAGCCGTGCAGTAATAGAAGCAGTCCTCTCCGATCGCAGTCACCCCGTCAATGTTGATCTGCTCCAATGCTGTAGAGCCGATAAAGCTCCAGTCCGCCAGCGTGGTACAGCCCTCCGGCACGGTGTAGCTGGTTTCCGCCTTTGCCTGCGGATAGCGGAGCAGCGTTTCTCCGGCTGCGGTAAACAGCACGCCGTCCTGCTCCTGATATGCCGGATTTTCCGGTGCAACGGAAAATGCCGTCAGTGCCTGACAGCCGTCAAACACATAATTTCCCAGTGTGGTGCAGGAGGCAGGCAGGGAAACGGTTTCCAGCACCTGACAGTTCTGGAACGCATAGTCCCCGATGCTGACAATGCCCTCGGACAGGGTCACTTCCTGTAGGGCAGTGCAGCTGTAGAACGCCTCGCTGCCAATGGTCTGGATATTGGCGGGCACCGTAAAGCTGGGAAAATAGCTGCAATTGTAGAACGCCGCCTCCGGCAGTTCTGTCAGCGTGGAGGGAATGTTCACCTCACTCAGCATGGTGCAGGATTCAAAAGTACCCTTTCCCAGTTCCCGCAGTCCCTCCGGCAAAGACACTGTGCACAGCATGGGACAGTCCGAAAAGGCACTTTCCCCGATTTTTGTCACGTGGGACGGAATCGTCAGCGAGGTCAGGAACTGACAGTTCATAAAGGCGGCATCGCCGATCTCTGTCACCGGTTTCCCGTCGATCTCCTCCGGCAGGCTCGCTGCTGTGGCAGAAGTGTCACAGGAGGTAATGGTCACGCCGGTGTCATTTTCCCGATAGGTGAACACATCGTAGGCAGCATCGCCGGAAGTGTCCACAGAAATGCCGCTGTCATCTTCTGTTGCACTCTCCGTTGTCATTGCCGCCGCTGCCGGCACTGCACCCAGCAGTCCGGCACACAGCGTGGTTCCCAAAAGTCCGCAAATCAGCTGTTTCCACGTTCTCATTTGGTATCCTCATGGTCTGCCGCTTCCGGCTCTTCTTTACTTTCCACAGACTGGGTATCCTTTTTGGCTGCCTTGCCGGATTTCTTCTGCTTTCCGCCGCCAGCAAAGATCAGCACTCCGCCGCCGATGAGCAGTACCAGTGCACCGGCTCCCAGCAGGATCCACTTGCCGTATTTCTGCCAGCCGCTTTCGGTTTCCTCAACAGCAACAGCCGTATTCTCCGTATCCGAAACTTCCTCGGACATCACGCTGCGGAATTTGAAGTTGTTGGAATAGTCGTTTTCAGAGTCCTCTGCGGTGCAGTATGCCTCTGCCTGTGAACCGACCTTGCCGTAGATCACGAAGTCCTGTACCTTGGTCACCATATCGTCTTCATAGCCGAATGCACAGAATCCAATGGTGGAAACGCTTTCCGGAATGGTCACTTCTTTCAGACCGGTGCCGGCAAAGGCTGCCATTTGAATATCCGTCAGGCTGTCATAAAATGTCACCTTGGTCAGACTGGTTTCGCCGGCAAAGGCTGCCGCCTGAATCAGTTCCAGATTTTTCGGCATGTCGATTTCCGAAATGCCAGTGCAGTATGCAAAGGCGTACTGTCCGATTTCTGTGACAGTATCCGGCAGATCCAGAGAAGTCAGTGCCGAGGAGGCAAATGCCCAGTCGTCAATGTACAGCAGTCCGTCCGGAAATGTCACGTCAGTCAGCTTGGTATTGGAAAAAGCAGAGGTCCAGATCTCTCTGACAGTGTCCGGAATGGTATAGGACGTGCCCTCCATTGCCTGCGGATAGACGATCAGATCTTCTCCGTTTGCGGAAAACAGTACGCCGTCCGTCACCGTAAACGCCGTGTTGCCCTCTGCCAGCGACACCTGTTCCAGCACGGTGCAGCCGTAGAAGCAGGAACTGTTGATTGTGTCAACCGTTGCCGGAATGGTGATCGAAGTGATCATATCCTTGGTGGCAAATGTGCCGCTGCCCAGTGTGGTAACGGTGTGCCCGTCCAGCTTGTCCGGTATCGTAACGGCAGTTTCGCTGCCGTTATACTTGGTAATGGTGGCGTTGTCACCGTCCAGCGTATAGGAATAATCCCCGCTGGTCAGCGTTTCTTTGCTGCTCTCATCGCTGGATAAGCTGTCTGCGTCGATCACGCTTTCTTCGCCGCTCTGGGCAGAGGTTTCTTCCTCTGCCGCAGCCGACAGTCCCAGTGCCTGTGTCATCATGACGACTGCCGCAGTCAGCAGCACGATTTTGGTATGTTTCATGTTTTTCCCGTTCCTTTTCTATTATTCCACTGTCACGGACTTTGCCAGATTCCGCGGCTTATCTACATCATTGCCCTTGAGCACAGAAGTATAGTATGCGATCAGCTGCAACGGTACCACAGCGATCATGGGCATCAGCAGGTCGTCAAATTCCGGCAGACCAAACTTCAGGTCTACTGCGTCCGGATCCACATTGTCGCTCTCACGGCACACCAGAATGACCCGTGCACCACGTGCCTTGACTTCCTTGATGTTGCTGATGGTCTTTTCCCGCAGTGCCTTCTGGGTCGCTACGGCAATGACCGGCATGTTTTCCGTAATCAGCGAAATGGTGCCGTGCTTCAGTTCTCCGGCTGCATAAGACTCCGAGTGGATATAGGAGATTTCTTTCAGCTTCAGCGAGCCTTCCATGCTCAGGGCGTAGTCCAGTCCGCGTCCGATGTACAGCAGGCTGTCGGCGGTGATGAGGGAGGAGGCAATATACTGTGTCTGCTCCTTGTGTTCCAGAATGCCGGTGATCACTTCCGGCGTTTCCTGCAAAAGCTTTACCAGACGGCGGCACTCTGTTTCGTCAATGTTGCCCACAGCCAGAGCCAGCTCAAAGGCAAACAGATACATCACCGCGATCTGCACCATGTACGCCTTGGTCGATGCCACGGCAATTTCCGGTCCGGCATGGGTGTAGATCAGCATATCTGCTTCCCGTGCAATGGAACTACCCATTGCGTTGACAATGGCGAGAGTCTTTGCCCCCAGCGATTTCGCCAGCCGCAGAGCTGCCAGACTGTCGGCAGTTTCGCCGGACTGGGAGATGATGATGACCAGATCGCCCTCTCCCACCAGCGGTTCCCGATAGCGGAATTCCGAAGCGATGTCCACCGTTACCGGCACCCGTGCCAGCTTTTCAATGACATACTTGCCCACTGTTCCGGCATGCATTGCCGTACCGCAGGCAACTACCTGAATGTGCCGGAATTCCCGCAGCACCTCCGGTGTGATGCCGCATTCCTCCAGATTCGGCAAGCCGTCCTGAATCCGCGGCAGAATGGTGTTGCGAATCGCGTTGGGCTGTTCGTGGATCTCTTTCAGCATAAAGTGGGCATAGCCGCCCTTGCCGATCGCCTCCACATCCCAGTCTGCGGTTTTCAGTTCCTTTTTCACCGGCTGCCCGAACGCATCGAAGATCTGTACGCCGTTGTCGTCCAGCACGGCAATTTCCTCGTGTTCCAGCAGATAGTAATCTCTGGTGTATTCGATGATTGCCGGCACATCAGAGGCAATAAAGCTTTCGTCCTTGCCGACACCCACGATCAGCGGGCTTTCGCAGCGGACAGCGTACACCTGCTCGGGGTGGTCTGCGAAGATAATGCCCAGCGAATAGGAACCTTCCAGATCGCGGACGGTTTCCGAAATGGTCTGAATGGGGCTGCCGTTATAGCGGTAGTCCAGCAGCTTTGCCACCACTTCGGTGTCAGTGTCGCTGGTAAAGGTCACGCCTTTTCCCGCAAGGAAGTCCTTGAGTTCCTTATAGTTCTCGATGATGCCGTTATGTACGATCGTCACTCTGCCGCCGCTATGGGGGTGAGCGTTTACGTCAGAGGGTTCGCCATGGGTCGCCCAGCGGGTGTGGCCAATGCCCACATGCCCGAAAGGTCTGCCCTCACGCTCCATTTTTTCCTCCAGATCTTTCAGTCTGCCCTTGGACTTCGCCACAGTGATTTTTCCGTCCTGAAAGACAGCAATGCCGGCAGAGTCATAGCCGCGGTATTCCAGTTTTCCCAGACCGTTCAGCAGGACCTCCGTACAGTCCCGTTTGCCCACATATCCAACAATTCCACACATCTTTTGTGCCTCACTTTCGTTTTCATGGCAGCTCCGCACCAAACCGGTGCAAAGTCGCTTCATATGCATCGTGTCCCAAATGACCAGACACTAGACACTACATATTATGGCAACACTGCATCTAGTCTGCCTGCGAAATTTCTATGCAATCTGCCAAAAAATCTGACGATGCACCTTACACACAAGCTTTGCACGGTGTTGCCTTATCAATTATACCATAACCGCACTGGAATTGCAACTGATTTTTTAGTGAAAATTACGTGATATGGGTTTGTGAAACAAAGGGAATTCCGGCGATTCGACAGCAAAAACAACTTTTTCGATTCTGCGGAATTTTCAAAAAATCGCCGAATGCGGTTGCAGTCTGTCGAAAAATGTGATATACTAAGGGCAATACCGCACAAAGAGCGTCTGGCGACTTTGCACGCCATCTGCTTG
>OHAU01002411.1_pt1 | contig 17894 bp, 21 predicted proteins | sample 1577181 | NCBI WGS metagenome assembly OHAU01 (sample SAMEA3541472, study PRJEB24748) | human gut metagenome | biome: human gut; feature: human-associated habitat; material: faeces | place: China | collected 2012 | reverse complement strand
GTCCGTAGGACTATACATTCACGCGTGCCCTGCGGGTATACCTTATCGAGCGAAGCGAGTCCAGTCCGTTGCACCTGATGTTTTTTCTCTTGTCATATGGTTTGAATAACCGTATAATATAGTCATAAGATAAGGAGAAATCATTATGGAATTTGAAAAACAACTCGAAGAATGGATGAAACTCGATTATGTGCTTCCAGAAGACCTTCCAAACATCGAATTGTATATGGATCAGGTCACTACTTTTTTAGAAGAACAACTAAAGAATACGAAGCGTTTCGAAGAAGATAAGATATTTACAAAAACCATGATCAACAACTATACCAAAAACCATCTTCTTCCACCTTCTAATAAGAAGAAATATTCCAGGAATCACATGATTCTTTTAATTTATATTTATTATCTGAAGAATTTTTTATCAATTTCAGATATTAAGAATCTGTTAGATCCTTTAAATGAACATTTTGATGATCAGGACTCAAAGAATTCTTTTTACACGATTTATAATGAGATTTTCAAGCTGGAACATGATCATAATACGGCGATCCGAGATTCGATCGCAGATGTATTTCATAAATCTGAGGCTACTTTTGCTGAATTAAAGGAGTCGAAGAAGAAAGAACAGCTGCAGCAATTTGCTTTTATTACACTTCTTGGATATGATATCTATCTAAGGAAACATGTGATTGAGAAAATGATCGATGAACTCTATCAACCAGAGTCAAACAATAAAGCAGAAAAGAAAAAGAAGAAATAGGCATCTGCCTATTTCTTCATTCGTTTAAATACCATATCATAGCCATCACTTCCATAATTCAATGAACGATTCACTCGGCTGATGGTTGCCGTGGAAGCACCTGTCTTATCTGCAACTTCTAAGTATGTATGCTTATCATATAACATCGAAGCCACCTCAAATCTCTGAGCTAACGATTCTAATTCATTTACTGTACAAAGATCTTCAAAAAATGTAAAACATTCTTCTTCTGTCTCTAATGTCAGTACTGCCTGAAATAATCTTTTTGCCGCTTCTGTCTTGATTTTCTTGCTCATTAGCATTTACTCCCTTTCTGATCTTATAGTTCCACTATACTATATCAGAGTGTTAAAGTAAAGCAATATTTTCTTTATGCTTCTCCTACTGTTGTTTTCACAATACCAACTCTTTCAAGATATCCTCTTGTCTCAGATACAACATCTCCGTTCAACGCAAGCAGTGCTACAAGGTTCGGGAATGCCATTAATCCATTACAGATATCCGCAATAGTCCATACAGCACTAACTGTCATAAATGGTCCAATAAATACTGCTAAAATATAAAACCATTTGAACGCTGTGATAACGAATTTCTTTCCGTTTACCAGGTATTCCAGACATCTTTCACTATAATATGCCCATCCAAGAATTGTTGTAAATGCAAAGAATACAAGACACATCATTAATACAAATGCTGATGCTTTTGCAGGGAATGGAAGTCCTAATGCAAATGCCTTTGTTGTGACTGCAACTCCTTCAAGTCCCATATCCCATGCACCTGTCATAACGATTGCAAGTCCTGTCATTGTACATACGATGATCGTATCAATAAATGTTCCTGTCATAGATACAAGTCCCTGACGTACTGGTTCATTTGTCTGAGCTGCTGCCGCTGCGATCGGCGCTGATCCAAGTCCTGCTTCGTTAGAGAAGATTCCTCTTGCAATACCTTTCTGCATTGCAACTGTCATAGCTCCGATTGCTCCACCTGCAACTGCTTTTAGTCCAAATGCTGACTGTACGATCTCAGCAAATGCTGCTGGTACCTGTGGTAAATGTGTGAATACAATGATCAGACAGACACCAATATATGTCACTGCCATAAATGGCACGATAACCTCTGATACCTTAGAGATTCTCTTGATTCCTCCAATGATAACAAGTCCTGCACAGATTGTTACGATAATTCCTGCTACAACAACGCTAATAGAATAATTCATTCCAAATAAGCTGATCGTATGTACATTGGATGGGTCAAAGAAGTTATTCACTGCTGATGTGATTCCATTTACCTGTGTAAACGTTCCGATTCCAAACAAACCTACCATTGTTCCAAATACACAGAACAATTTTGCAAGCCATTTAAAATTCTTACCCATTCCTTTTTCAATGTAATAGAATGGTCCGCCAAGTGTGTGACCATCTTCTGCGATCACTCTATACTTAACCGCTAACATTCCTTCAGCATATTTTGTTGCCATTCCAAAAAAGGCTGCAAGCCACATCCAGAATAATGCTCCTGGTCCACCTGCAACGATTGCTGTCGCACATCCTACGATATTACCAGTTCCGATCGTTGCTGAAAGTGCCGTACATAATGCACCAAAACTTGTAACTTCTCCTTCTCCATCATCTTCATTATGAAATACATAATGTAGTGCCTTTCCAAGATGTCTGATCTGTAGTCCTCGAAGCCTGACTGTCAATAAGATTCCTGTAAAAAGGATCAAGATGATGAGGGGCATCCCCCAGATAAAATTGTCGACGTTGTTTAGTACATCGTTTAGCGTGTTTAACATTTTTCATTCCTCCAAAAATAGATCTTTGCGAATGTAACCTTGAACAGCTTGATTTTTGCATATCTGAGTATACAAAAAAGAGCTGATTAAATCAGCTCTAAAGAGTATCGAATACATTGCTTATAAAGCTCTGTCCTTTTGCCTGAGAGATTAGTTTCCTAATAGAAACTGTACACCTTCGGCGCTCACTTATGAGACTCTCCAGAGTTCATTTCTTTTTGTTCATCAGAAAGAAATGCCTATGTTTATTTTTCTTATCCGCAATATTTACTTTATATGATGATTCTGATATTTGCAAGTATTTTTTTTAATAATCAGTCACTTTCAGCACACTATACAAAAACACTTGTCTTTCTATGGCATACATATGTAATATTTTCCATACAATATTTTTATCAGTTTCTTTGCTTTTTTCCTGCTGCTGTGTTAAACTGATTCAGATACGCTCAATGCGTATGGAAACATTAGTTAAAGGAGACAACTTATAATGAAGAAACACAAAAGAAGCACTTTCTCTGGAAAGCTTGGCTTTGTATTATCAGCTGCTGGTGCTTCCGTAGGGCTTGGAAACATCTGGAGATTTCCATATCTCGCTGCTAAATATGGCGGTGGAATCTTTTTACTTGTTTATATCATACTTGCACTGACCTTCGGTTACACCTTGATCATGGCGGAGACTTCTCTTGGACGCATGACAAGAAAAAGCCCTGTTGGAGCATTTGAAAGCTTTGGAAACTCACGTTTTATATCTATTGGTGGTTGGATCAATGCAATCATTCCGATCCTCATCGTTCCTTATTATTCTGTGATTGGTGGATGGGTGATCAAATACCTGATTGAATATTTTGCCGGAAGGTGGTTATGTAGTGGCTGCCACTCCCGGCGATGCTTATTTTACGACATTTATTTCCAATGGGTGGTCTACAGAAATCTGTTTTATCATTTTTACATTATTTACACTTGGTATCATTTACGCCGGTGTACGAAATGGAATTGAGCGTGTATCAAAATTTATGATGCCGATCCTGATCGTTTTATCACTGATCATCGCTGTGTATTCTGTAACCAGACCAGGTGCTATTGAAGGGGTAAAATACTTTCTTGTGCCAAACTTTGATCATTTTTCATGGATGACCGTTGTATCTGCAATGGGACAGATGTTTTATTCTTTATCCATTGCAATGGGAATATTGATCACATTTGGTTCTTATATGAAGAAAGATACTTCCATTGAAAAATCTACAGAGAATGTTGAGATTTTTGATACTGCGATCGCGATCATGGCTGGACTTATGATCATTCCTGCTGTTTTTGCTTTCTCTGGCGGTAATGCCGAAACATTAAAGTCTGGACCTGCCTTAATGTTTATCACAATCCCGAAAGTTTTTGCAAACATGGGATTTGGAACTGCGATCGGTGTTGTATTTTTCTTATTAGTACTGTTTGCAGCTGTGACAAGTTCGATCGCACTGACAGAAAGTGCTGTTTCGACGTTCGAAGATGAACTACACTGGAGCCGTAAAAAATCAACTGTGTTCATGGGAATGGTTATGTTACTGCTTGGAACGCTTTCCTGCCTTGGGTATGGACCTCTTGCGAATTTTAAGATTCTTGGAATGCAATTTCTTGATTTCTTCGATTTCATAACAAACTCTGTGATGATGCCGATTGCCGCGATCGCAACCTGCCTTCTGGTGTCAAAAATTGTTGGAGTTGATAAAATAGAAGAAGAGATCACAAAAGACGGACAGGCATTTCGCCGCAAGAAAATTTTCTGTTTTATGATCAAATATCTGTGCCCGCTTTTTGCAGCGATCATTTTGATCAGCTCAGTTGCAAATGCTTTTGGAATTATCACAATGTAATTTCATATATGTGTACTACTACAAAAAGGATGGCTGATTTCTCAGCCATCCTTTTTATATGATCATCCTTTAAAGATTATGCTTCATCAATTGCTTTTCCGATGTCATTTCTCTTATATTTGTTTGCAAAATCAATCCATTCTGTTGCTTTGTAAGCATTTGCTCTTGCAGCCTTTAGATTTTCTCCTTTTGCTACAACACCTAAGACACGTCCTCCATTTGTCACAATCTTATCACCATCAAACTTTGTTCCAGCGTGGAATACATAATATCCATCTTTGTCTTTGAATGTATCTAATCCTTTGATTTCGAATCCTTTATCGTATTTCTCTGGATATCCGTCAGATGCTAAAACAACGCATACTGCTGCATTATCTTCAAATTCCAATTCTACATCAGATAATTTTCCATCAATGCAGGCTTCCATCACGTCGATGATATCATTCTTCATTCTTGGAAGAACAACCTGTGCTTCTGGATCTCCAAAACGTGCATTGTATTCTAAGACTTTTGGTCCGTCTTCTGTGATCATCAATCCTGTAAATAAGATTCCTGTAAATGGTCTTCCCTCAGAAGCCATCGCATCGATCGTTGACTGATAGACATATTTTTCACAGAATGCTTCTACTTCATCATTATAGAATGGACTTGGAGAGAATGTTCCCATTCCTCCTGTGTTAAGTCCCTGGTCTCCATCTTTAGCACGTTTATGGTCCTGTGCGGATGTCATACATTTGATTGTTTTTCCATCACAGAATGCCAGAACAGATACTTCTCTTCCTGTCATAAACTCTTCAATAACGATTTCATTACCAGCATCGCCAAACTGTTTGTCAAGCATTAATGTCTTAACACCTTCTTTAGCTTCTTCTAATGTGTTACAGATCAATACACCTTTTCCAAGTGCTAATCCATCCGCTTTTAATACGATTGGCATCTTAGCTGTTTCTAAATATTTGATAGCTTCATCTGGATCTGTAAAATTCTCATATGCAGCTGTTGGAATCTTATATTTCTTCATCAGATCTTTAGAAAATGCTTTGGAACCTTCGATGATCGCTGCATTCTTTCTTGGTCCAAAAACACGCAGTCCTTCTGATTCAAATGCATCGACAACACCACCAACTAATGGATCATCCATTCCAATGATCGTAAGATCAATTGCATTTTCTTTCGCAAATGCAACCAGTTTATCGAATTCCATTGCTTTGATATTTACACATTCCGCAAATTCAGCAATTCCTGCATTTCCTGGTGCACAATAAATCTTGTCTACTTTTGGGCTTTTAGCGACAGACCATGCGATCGCGTGTTCTCTTCCACCGCTTCCTACGATTAAAACTTTCATCTTTCATTTCCTTTCTTTCGTGATCTGAATGATTTATAGATAAATGACTTTTCCTTCTTCGACTTTGATCCTTCCATTAGCAATGTCATCAATGGCTTTCGGCATAATAACCCATTCTGCCTGCTCCATGATTCTTCGCTGAAGAACTTCTGGAGTATCTCCCTGTTTGATCTCTACTGCCTTCTGGGCAATGATTGGACCTGTATCCGTTCCTTCATCGACAAAATGAACGGTTGCTCCAGAAACTTTAACTCCCCTTGCCAAGGCTTTCTCATGAACCTTCAATCCATAATAGCCTGTTCCGCAAAATGATGGGATCAATGATGGGTGAATATTGATGATCCTGTTTTCAAATTCATGAATGATCTTCTCCGGAATCACAACCAAGCATCCCGCAAGAACGATCAGATCAATCTTACGGTCTACAAGCTCGTTATACAATGCTTCGTTAAATAAATCTCTTGTCTCAAAATCTTTGGGAGAAAGTGCAACTGCTTCGATATCATGTTTCTTCGCACGCTCAAGTGCATATGCATTCTTATTATTGCTGATCACAACATCAATCTTCGCATTTGTAATGCTTCCATTCTCGATTCCATCGATAATGGCCTGAAGGTTTGTTCCTCCTCCGGAAACAAGTACTGCCACTTTTAGCATAAAGTAACTCCTTTTTCTCCAGCTTCCATATGCCCTACGATATATGGTGTATCTCCTGCTGCTTTGATCGCTTCCATTGTTTTATCAACATCTTCTTTATCAACCGCAACAACCATTCCAAGTCCCATATTGAATGTGTTGTACATCATCTCTTCTGCGATATCTCCTTCTTTGGCAAGAAGTTTAAAGATTGCTGGTACTTCATAGCTGTCTTTCTTCACAACTGCTTTCATTCCTTCTGGAAGCATACGTGTGATATTCTCATAGAAGCCACCACCTGTGATATGACTGCATGCTTTAACTGTAACTCCTGCATCTTTCACACTCTTTAATGCTTTTACGTAGATTCTTGTCGGAGCCAGTAATGCTTCTCCTAATGTTTTTCCTAATTCATCATAATATGTATTTAAAGATTCTTTACTCATATCAAATACTTTTCTTACTAAAGAGAATCCGTTGCTGTGAACTCCTGTAGATGCCATACCGATCAAGACATCTCCATCTTTTAAGTTTTCTCCTGTGATCAGGTCTTTTCTGTCACATACACCAACTGCAAATCCTGCAAGGTCATAGTCTTCTTCTGGCATAAGTCCTGGATGTTCTGCTGTCTCTCCACCGATCAAGGCTGCATCTGACTGTACACATCCTTCTGCTACACCGCTTACGATCTCAGCGATCTTTTCAGGATAGTTTTTACCGCAGGCAATATAGTCTAAGAAGAACAGAGGTTCTCCTCCTGCACATGCAATATCATTTACACACATAGCAACTGCATCGATACCGATCGTATCATGTTTATCAAGGATCATTGCAAGTTTTACTTTTGTTCCACATCCATCAGTTCCTGAAAGTAAGACTGGATCATCCATATCTTTGATCTTCTTTAAAGAAAATGCTCCGGAAAATCCTCCTAATCCACCAAGTACCTCTTCTCTCATGGTTCTCTTTACGTGTTCTTTCATCAGTTCTACAGATTTGTATCCTGCTTCAATATCCACGCCTGCTTTCTTGTAATCCATTGTTACTTCTCCTCCTGATTATTTAAAATATTGATCAATACCATTTGCAATGCCGTCTACCATCTTCTTCTGTGTCTGCTTCTTCTGCATCTGTTTATCTTCGGTCTTATTTGTCATAAATCCCATCTCTATCAGTGCCACTGGAATCTTACTCCAGTTTGTTCCTGTAAGATCGTCACGTTTTGATAAACCACGTTTCTTGAATTTGGTTGACTTACAATAACTGTCCAGTATATTCTTTGAGAGTTTTTTACCCTTCTTGCTTAATTTTGCTACATAAGGATTCTGCTGTGATGGGTATAGCACAGAAACACCACGAACATTCGCTGATGCTGCATCCGCATGTAGTCTGATACAGATATCAGCACCACTTTTATTTGCACGGATCGCTCTTTGCTTATTGCTAATGTTTACATTCTGTTTTCTTCTTATCATATACACATCATAACCGCGTTTCTTTAACTCTTTCTCAAGCTTTAATGCAATCTGCAGAGTTAATTTGGATTCTGGTACTTTCGTTTTGACTCCCTGCGTTCCGTATGCTACTTTTGGTTTACGCATCTTCGCGCCCGGTCCGATAGGTTCTGTCTTACTGTTTCCCTTTCCCTGGTGTCCTGCATCAATTGCAATCTTGTATGTCTTCTTTGTTTTTGCTGCACTTACTGGAAAACTTCCTGTAACTACAACCATACATACGCATAAAAACGCTGCAAGAATCTTCTTATTCATAATCTTTGTATCCAACTTTGTCAAGTTTCTCTGCTTTCTCTACAACTGACTGTTTCATCTCTTCGCTGTAAGCTTCTAATTTCTCAAGTAATTTCTCGTCTGATGTTGCAAGGATCTTCGCTGCAAGGATTCCTGCATTAAGTCCTCCATTAATCGCTACAGTCGCTACTGGTATTCCAGATGGCATCTGTACGATAGAATATAAAGAATCAACACCACCGAGGTCGGAAGTCTTCATCGGAATACCGATAACTGGCATTGGGAATAAAGCTGCACACATACCTGGAAGATGTGCTGCCTTTCCAGCCCCTGCAATGATCACTTTCACTCCACGGTCCTTCGCACCTTTTGCCCACTCAAAGAAAATATCTGGTTCTCTGTGTGCGGAAATGATCGTCATCTCAAAATCGATCCCCATCTGATCTAAAAACTCTGCTGCTTTTTTCATGATAGGCATATCAGAATCACTGCCCATTACAATTGCTACTTTTGCCATGTTCTTTCTCCTTATCTTATGAAATTAACAAAAACTTCCCTTTCAGGATTTTATCTTTCTTATCATTGTACTGATTTAACCGATTTCCGTCAATGGTTCATTTAATGTTTCTGTACCAGAAAGTACAAATTTACCATCTTTGATCAGTAAAATCTCATCTCCGCCAAGGGTGATTGCACAAATAGAATCCAGTTCTTCATATGGAATCGTAATATCTGTGTGACACTGGAAATACTCGCCTTCTTTGGAGCATTCATTATATTTTGCAACGATTTCTTTGCCATCTGGATTGTGAACTTCAGTTTCTTCACAATGACTGTAGCAAGTATCTCCCACTGCAAAATGAGGTCCCATCTTCTCAACGATCAGGATCGGAAGCTGATATAAGATATCATATGTCTTCGCCATCACATATGCTGTTGTGTTTGTTCCGATCGCAAACTCTCCCATTGGGAGGGTATCTCTGTTATATAAGAGATTCTCTTTGATAAATGCCTTATTTTCTTCCTCTGTTTTAAAGTTTTTGCATGTATATTCAGAAATCATTCCATCTTTAAAAGTAATTTCAAGGTCAATGAATTTCAGATCATTTAAATAGACTTCTCCAACATGCAGTACTCCATTGGTCCCTGTTAATTTTGGTGAAGTAAACACTTCTCCAACTGGAATATTGACATCTGCAAGGCAGTTTTCAAAATTCGTTTCTTTGGATGGGTCATCCATCTCATGCATCGCTACGTATAGGTCAGTCTTATTCTTTCCTTTTCCTTTGATATGAACTTCCACTGCCTGATTCAGGGCATCGATCAAATGCTGCTGAATCTGTCTGTATTTGTCTTTATCCAATGTATTAACTTTCACGACTTCTTTAAAAATCTCTTCAAAGTTATCCCCTATCTCAGGAATTGGATATGAAATGATCGTAAAGCTCCTCTGCTCTGGTTTGATATATTGATTCATGATCTCTGATGCTTTCATCTGAAATTCCACAGAAAGCTCCTGCTGCTTCTTGCTTAATTTTAAATTCTCTTCTTTATTCTCTGGTAAAAAAGGTATTTCCCCAAATGTTTCCATGCAAGCTGGTCCAGCAAACACATACGCTTCATCTTTATAATGTTCATATGCATTATGATAACATTCTAATTTGTGTTTCATAAAACGATTATCAAAGAATATCGCCTGATCATATCTGTGGTCATATTCATACTGTGGGTTTGGAGAAGATGAAACATAACCAATCTTATGAAGTCCTCGTGTTAAAACAGATACGCCACTTCTATAGATGATCGGTGCAAGCCCAATTTCTGAGAATAAACGAACTGCCTCTCTGACAACTGGTTCAAATCCGATCGTATAACGGATATTAACACTTCGTTTTGGACTCATATCAATGTTATTGATGATAAATCCTTCATGAAATCCATCAACATATGTTTTGGCCATTGCTGTGATCTCTTCTTGTGGCAATTTATTTAAAAACTTTAAAGTATCAATTTCATTTTCGGAAATATATTCTCCATATTGATACAAAATATCTGGATCACTGAGATCAGATTCCATCACGATCTTTGTTGCAAAATCAAGTTCTGGGTCTAACTGTTCTCTGATTCTGTACTCAAAAACATCCTCGCTGTAATCTCTCATATGATCAAAAACAATATGCTTGATCTTCTGCGGATGTTCTTCTCCTGACAAAAATAAATTGCTGATTTCCAAGAACAATTCATTGTTGATCACAAGGTCAAACAGTCTTCCTTCGATCGCATAGATAAATCCACTGCGCATCTCTGCATATAAAAATGCGAAGATCTGACCATACTCTTTTCCAAACTTTTCTGTACAAAATTCTGGATTTCCAAAACTATGTGCATATTGTTCCTGGCTGATTTCTTCATACCATATTCTATTCCACTGTTTTAACTGTTCTAATGTCCTCTCTTTGGTATCGTAAATCTCATTTACATATAATAAAAGATCTGCCATTTTAGAAAAATATGAAGAAAATTCTCTTGTTTCTTCTACATCTTTCTTCAATTCTAACAGTGCGATCTTATTTAATTCATGTCTTTCTGATAACATTGTATTCAAGTCATCTCTTCCTTTCTTTACTTAGATCATTGCAATTATTCCAATCACAAAAATGATCACAGATACTGCCAGCACAATTCCGTTGCAAGTACATCCAATGATCTTCCATTTCATCACTGCTGCGGTATCTTTCATACTTTGTATTCCAAAATATAATCCTATAGCTGATACTACCAGCAAGATCCATCCTCCAGCTCCACTTAATGGACTGCTTGTTCCTCCTGTCTTTATGGAACCGAAAAGCAGCAGGTAATATCCAATGATCCCTGCTGCTCCTAAAATCACAGAAACAATTGATTCCCGTGAAATAATCTTGTCAGATGGACGATATGCAAATGTTTTTCTTTTGTTTCTCTTCATTTTGCCGCCCTCTTTCTGTTATATAAATCATATACTGCTACTACGACCCTGTATATCATATACCCGATCAATCCACCAACCGTATTCATCAGAAGATCATCTACATCAAATACCCCTACTTTCATGATCAATTGACTTGTCTCGATCACTAAACTAAAAAAGGAAGTTGCAAACACTGCACGAAAAAATGCCTTTTTCTTATTGATCACGATCGGGATCATAAAACCAAATGGACTGAATGCAAAAATATTTCCAAACAGATTTGTGACCACTGCTTCGGTGGACAAAAGATGTCTGTACGTCCAGAACCTGTTGATTTCTTTGAATAAAATTAAGTTCACATGGGAGGTATCATATCCTGTATCCCTCCCATATCGTTCACTCAATAATACAAAATAAAATATAACTATGATATAAAGATAAAATATAACTTTTATTCCTCGTCTGGCTAACTTCTTTTTCTCAACCGTCACAAGAACCATCCTTAATGTTTTGCACCATACTGTTCATAGTATGCATCAATTGCTGCTTTTAATGTATCATCAATCACAACTTTTCCATTACATTCTTTGTTATATAAACATTCTACAACTTCTTCCATATCAACGATCGCTGCTGTATCAAATCCATATAATTCTTTCACTTCATCCAGTGCACATTTTTCTCCGCCTTTACCGATTTCCATACGGTTTAAGGATACCATTAATCCAACGATCTCTACGTTTGCTGCTCCTTTTACTTTTGGAACTGTCTCTTCCATGGATTTACCAGATGTTGTAACATCTTCGATCATAATCACGCGGTCACCGTCTTTTAATTCGCTTCCAAGGAAGTTTCCTTTATCTGCACCATGATCTTTTGCTTCCTTACGGTCAGAACAATAACGAACTTCTTTTCCATATAATTCGCTGTATGCGATTGCTGTTACAACTCCTAATGGAATTCCTTTGTATGCAGGTCCGAATAACACATCAAAATCATCTCCATAAGTACTATGGATTGCTTTTGCATAATATTCTCCAAGTCTCTTTAACTGAGATCCTGTCACATAAGCTCCTGCATTCATGAAAAATGGAGATTTTCTTCCACTCTTTAATGTAAATTCTCCAAATTTTAATACATCACTTTCTACCATAAATTCGATAAACTCTCTCTTATACTGCTCCATCTTCTATTTAAACCTCCATCTTATTCATTCTTTGCTAATTTGCGGTATTCGTCATAATAAAAACGAATCACATCTTTTCTTGTCACGATCCCGATAAATTTCTCCTGATCATCAATGACCGGAACAAAATTCTGATCTGTGATCACATCGACAAGATCATCCATATCTGTGCTGATCGTCACTGCCTGAATGTTTCTCTTTCTCTTTACATCCATAAGTTTGACTTTCTCAGCTTCTGATATATTCCAATGGCACATAGATTCCATAGCGCGCAGTACATCACCTTCTGTGATCGTTCCTGCGTATTTACCCTCATCAGTTAATGTCGGCACTGCTGAATATCCATGATATTTTAGTTTTTCAAATGCCTGCCTTAAACTTTCATCGGCAGGAATATAGGCAACCTCACTTTTCGGAGTCAGGAAAAATAAAATATTCACACCCTCATCCTCCTTTTATTATCTATTTGACACATCCGATCAATTCGTTAATATCATTAATCTGATGTCTTTCCATGTAAGTTTTGATTCCATCAACAACTTCAAGTGTTGTTGCAGGATTGATAAAGTTCGCTGTTCCTACTGAGACCGCTGTTGCACCAGCCATAATAAACTCTAATGCATCCTCAGCTGTTGAGATTCCACCCATACCGATAATTGGCACATCCACGGCGTTAGCAACCTGATATACCATACGGACAGCAACTGGTTTGATCGCTGGTCCGGACATCCCACCTGTCTTATTGGCAAGCACAAAATCTCTTCTTTCAATATCGATCTTCATTCCTGTTAATGTATTGATCAAAGAAAGAGCGTCACTTCCTGCATCAACTGCAGCTTTTGCCATCTCTGTGATATCTGTGACATTCGGGCTTAACTTCATGATGATCGGCTGTTTTGCTTTTGCTTTTACTGCCTTTGTAATATCATATAATGCTTTTGGATCCTGTCCAAAAGCAATCCCGCCTTCTTTCACATTCGGACAAGATACATTGATCTCTAATAAATCTACCGGCTGATCAGCAAGTCTTTCTACAACTTCGAGATAATCCTTTTCGGATCTTCCACAAACATTAACGATGATCGTTGCTCCGGCTTTCTTAAGATATGGAATATCTCGTTCAACAAATACATCGATTCCAGGATTCTGTAATCCGATCGCATTTAACATACCACCATATACCTCTGCAACTCTAGGCACAGGATTCCCCGGCCATGGAACATTGGCAACTCCTTTGGTTGTCACTGCTCCTAATTTGGAAAGGTCGACAAATTCACTGAATTCTTCTCCGGAACCAAATGTTCCTGATCCTGTTGTCACAGGGTTCTTCATTGTTACTCCAGCAATATCAACTGATAAATTCATTATAGTTCCACCTCCCTGGCGTCAAATACTGGTCCATCTTTGCAAACACGTTTGTTATGAACATGTGAATGGGAATCTACGTCTTTTGACTTGCACACACAGGCTAAGCATGCACCGATTCCACATGCCATTCTCTCTTCCATGGAAATCTGTGCTTCGATTCCCATCTCTTCTGCATATGCTTTGATTCCTCGAAGCATTGGCGTTGGACCACATGCATAGATGATGCTTCCTTCCACACCCTGCTCTTTGATCGCATCAATGACATTTCCCTTCGTTCCAAAAGAGCCGTCTTCTGTAGAGATTACAACATCTCCAACTGCCTCAAATTCGTCTTTTAAGAACATATCACTGTCACGGTATCCTAAAACTGCTGTTTTGTCGCAATCTAACTGCTTCATTAATTCTAACATCGGAGGGATTCCGATTCCGCCACCGATTAAAATTGCTTTTTTGTCTTTCTGTGTAAATCCGTTTCCTAAAGGTCCTAAGATCTTGACCATCTCACCTTCTTTGTAATCGGATAATTCCTTCGTTCCATCTCCAACCGTACGATATACGATCCTTAATGTCCCTGCTTCTTTATCGATCCCACAGATACTGATCGGTCTTGGAAGGATCTTACTCTTGTTATTCAGATAAACAGAAATAAACTGTCCTGCTTTTGCTTCTTTCGCAATCTCTTCTGCTTTCAATGTCATATCAAAGATTCCGTCTGATAAAGATGTATGACGAATGATCTCTGCCATTACCTGTTTCTTACTCATCTTGCAATTCTCCTTTATCTGGCTGTTTTCCTTACTCACAAAATAGGTGATCTTTTATTTTACCCAGGCCTGTTTTAAGTCTTCTTTCATATCGAGAACAGCCTGTCTTGATGCATCTGCGTAATTTTCTTCTCCAAACTGACTGTAGGCATCCTGTTTATATGCACAGATGATTCCTCTGGAAGAGTTAATGATCGCACCTAATCCATCTTCGTTAAAGAATGGTGCAAGATCTTTTGCCTGACCACCCTGTGCTCCGTATCCTGGAACTAAGATGTATGATTTTGGCATGATCTTTCTTAATACTTCTCCCATCTTAGGATAAGTTGCTCCAACAACGGCACCGATATAGCTGTAAGAATCTCCCATCAGTTCTTCTCCCCAGGAAGCAACTTTCTCGGCTACCATCTCATATAACGGTTTTCCATTGATCTCCTGATCCTGGAATTCTCCGCTGGATGGGTTTGATGTCTTAACTAAGATGAACATTCCCTTCTTCTCTTCCTTACATACTTCCATAAATGGACGGATTCCGTCACTTCCAAGATATGGATTAACTGTTACAAAATCTTCACAAAATCCGCTGTATGTCTTGCTTCCCACTGCAACCTTTCCTACATGACCGATCGCATAAGCTTTGGATGTTGATCCAATATCTCCACGTTTGATATCTCCGATGATCACAAGACCTTTGCTCTTTGCATATTCACATGTCTTATTAAATGCAACAAGTCCTGGAACTCCAAATTGTTCATACATAGCGATCTGTGGTTTAACTGCCGGGATCAGATCATAAGTTGCATCAATGATTCCTTTGTTATACTGCCAGATTGCCTCTGCTGCTCCTTCTAAAGTCTCACCATATTCAGCAAATGCTGCTTTCTTAATATATTCTGGTACATAATCAAGCATTGGATCTAATCCAACAACAATAGGGGCATCTAATTTTTTAATATTGTTTACTAACTGATTGATCATCGAACTCTCCTTTATATCTTTCTTCTTATATTTCAAAAGATTATACCCTTTCTCATTTATTGATTAAGGTATATTCAATTTATCTTATCACAAAAAGGGAGTTTCGTCTACGAAACTCCCTAAAATCAATTTTAAATTTGTATTACAATTCTTTTGCAAAGGAAAAATCCTGCATAACTTCTATAACTCCAGGACGTTTTAAAAATTCTTCTTCATTTTCCTTGTCACAGATCACAACGATCTGTTCACATCCTGCATCATATGCATTTCGGATTCCAGAATTGGAATCTTCATAAATTCTGATGTCTTTCATATCAATGCCGATCACATCAGCTGCTTTATGAAACATTGCGATCTTATTCTCATATGTTCCATCATCATAAACGATATCTTCTGGCTTGATCCAGCGGTCCAGTCCAAAGGACTCAATAAAGAAATCAATATTTTCTTTGATTGATGCACTGGCAATCGTAAATGGAATATCTTTTTCTTTCAAATGATCAAAAAACTCACATACACCATCTACCAGATGAAATTTTTCCGTATCTTCTTTACAGAATTGACGATAATATTCTTCTTTTTTCTGAGAATATTTTTCTAATTCTTCTTTTGTTGCCTTCCCATCTGTAAAATATAAAATATTTTGTATATTTGGTGTTCCGTTTAGCTTCGTATGTAATTCCTCTAACGTGATTTCTTTTCCTCGTAAGATCTTAGAGATCTCATTCCACGCTTTCACATGTTTATCATTGTCAAAAAATAATGTTCCATTGAAATCAAAAATGATTCCCTGATATTCCATTTCTCATTCCTCCATTGCAATTTTACAGTTCTTTTGTCTTGCTTACTTCGCGATACCAGTATGCAGATTTCTTTGGATAACGTTTCTGCGTCTCATAGTCTACATAAAACAATCCATAACGCTTATTATATCCATTTGTCCATGAAAACATATCCATCAGCGACCATACAAAATATCCTTTTACATTTGCCCCACATGAGATCGCACGCAAGATCCATTCTAAATGTTTCCTGATATAATCAATTCTTGGTGTATCATCAATCTCTCCATCTACAAAATCATCCTTATATCCCATTCCATTTTCTGTGATATAAATTGCTTTATAGTTAGGATAATCTTTCTTGATCCTCATAATCATATCATAAAGTCCTTCTGGATAGATCAGCCAATCCCAGTCTGTCTTTGGAATTCCTTCTTTGTCCATACGTTCTCCGACACCTTTTAAGCAGAATCTTGAAGTACCTTTTTCTCCTGTTCCATTATGAAATATATCATTTTCCCCATCATAATATCTGATAAAACGGCTCTGGTAATAGTTGATTCCAAGATAATCATTGTAAGATGCAGCTTTTTTTAAGATTTCCATATCATCTTTGCTTGCATGAAAGCTTCCGTTGTTTAACTCTACCAAACGATTGATGATCTCCATTGTTTCATCCCTGTATTCCCCAAGGAATGTCGCATCTAACAAGAACTGATTATTTAATACATCTTCATTTTTTGCCGCTTTAACATCGTCGTCTTTCGTTTCATCATAAGGGTATTTACTTTCCAACGAATGAACGATACCAATCTTCCCTTCATAGCCCGCTTCTTTGTATGCAATAACAGCTTTTGCATGAGCCACCATCATATTGTGCATTAACTGGATCGCACTTGCCATATCATATTGTACACCATTCGGGAAGGTTCCTTCAATATATGTATTGGTTGCAACAGCCCAAATCTCGTTAAATGTAAACCAATATGTAACATCATTTTTGTACTCTTCAAAACAGAATTTTGCATATTCCACAAATGCATCAATCGTTTTAGGATTCATAAAATCTCCATCGGCATATAAACCGGCTGGGGAGTCGAAATGATGCAGTGTTACGAACGGCTCCACCCCTTCTTCGTGACATTTTTTAAATAATTTATGATAAAATTCTACACCTTCTTTGTTGATCTTGTCTGTTCCATCTGGAAAGATTCTTGTCCAGGCAATAGAAATACGGATTCCATTAACTCCAAAATCATGACAAAGCTTTAGATCCACTGGATACTGATGATAAAAGTCACTGGCTGGATCTGCTTTAAATCTGCCTTTTTCTTCTAAGAATACATCCCACTCATTCTTTCCTTTTCCGTAATCTGCGATGCTTCCCTCGCACTGATATGCTGCAGTTGCTCCTCCAAAAATAAAATCATCTGTGAATTTCATTTTTATTTTTCCTCCATGATACCAAATACAAATTTTAATGCTTCTTCTGGATTTCTAGTCAGACTGATATACTGTTTTCCTTCACATGCCACGCTCTTGATTCCAAGACGGTCTGTATCTTTCTTAAGATCTTCATAGTAAGATGCTACCTGTGGTGCTAAGATGACAAGATCGTAGTCTTTCATGATATCCATATGTGCTCCATAAGATCCTGCTGCTGTACTTTGTCTCTTCCCTGTCTTACGGCTCTTAATGCAGCTTCATTTACTATGTT
>OHAU01002409.1_pt1 | contig 17911 bp, 40 predicted proteins | sample 1577181 | NCBI WGS metagenome assembly OHAU01 (sample SAMEA3541472, study PRJEB24748) | human gut metagenome | biome: human gut; feature: human-associated habitat; material: faeces | place: China | collected 2012 | reverse complement strand
ACAAGCCTATTTGACATTAATGATGTCTATATCCCATTTTATTAAATGTAACTTAATAAAAAAGACAATAAAAAAACCCATCAAACTACATTAGAACTTGATAGGTAAATGAAACTAGTAATAATAGTGTATATATATTCTTCTTATAGGATGTGAAGGAGTCCGTGGAGGCGGTTCTCCTTCTTTTTCTTCTTTCCCCCGAAGTCAAAACCCCTCTTTATCTCCCCCGAACCTCTTTCCTATTATATATATGCCGAGGGACTTAGATATATCAGCTTTTTCAAAGATCAATCGTTTAAAATATGCAGAACTATTTATAATATAGGCTCTGTACGGTTATTACAGAACCTTAAACCATACAATCGACAAGATATAGAATTTATAAGAATTTCTAAAGGAGTATGAAATGAATTATATGCCTATTCATTTCAGTAGTAGTACATGACCACGTGATGACAATTTATGAACCAACCTAAACAATCGTGTGTAAACATTATGGAACTTATCGTGTTTATTACGCATATTTGACTGTATGGACGTTTCTATATCTCTGAATTTACTTGTTTTCTTTCTTTTCTCCCAACCTCTGTTGCGATATACGTGCACATTTCACACAAATCCTGTTGCGATTGGGTGGCTATTGCGAATTGGGGGCGTTGTTGCGAATGGGGTGGGTAAATTTTCATTGCACTCATGGGTGTTATTTCTATTGCACCATCCCCAGTCAATTAAATATTGCACTTACACCCTTATAATATCCTCAGATTTCTCTGAGGCACTCATTCTTGAGTAAGTAGAAGTAAAAAATGTCTCGTCAAGGAGTGGCAATATTTGGTCATTCTCAGGTACTCCTTAACTACATATATTATACCATTTTTAAGTGCAGATGTGTGAAAAAAAACGATAAAAAAAGGCTATTTGTTAGCCTCTTTCTTTTCTCTTTCTAAATCTGCCAAGATCAATTTTCTTACATAATCCGCTTTGCTAGGTACTGAATTTAGTTTGTCTAGAATTTCCTGATTATTTTTGGTAATATACTTCAAATTTACCTGGCTTACATTTTTTTTGTTGTATTTGTTATTCGCTCTGATTTTCGCTTCACTGTTCTTTGCCATTGTTATTACCTCTACTTTTCTTTACACCCATAGTATAACATACAATGGTACACTTGTAAATAATGAATTAAAAAACTTTTTTACTAGGCTTGATTTCTGTTATAAGCAAATCCTGAATATTCTAGGCAATCCCTTAGTTCTTCTAGACTGTAGTTGTTGGAAATGAACTGTATGTAGCTTGAAAGTAGCTGCTTTCCGCTTCTAACCCCATTTAAGTGTAATTCCACCCCAAATACAGATACCCCAATAAACCACGCAAATGCAAATGCATCTAACTCTATATGTTGGGCCTCATATCCTTCATTTTCGCTCCCTTTATACTCTTTTAACTCCTTTTTCCAAACTTTGAGCATTTCAGGAGTAGCAATATCAGCTAGTCCAACATCATTTATAGCCTGATATTGAGCACAATGTCTAACTTCATGAGCTAAACTCAAATAAAGATCTATTTCGTCCTTGAATTTATCTAAATCCACATAGATTTTATTCTCTTTCACGATTGTTGTTGCTTTGGCAGATGGTTTTAATTGGAAACTTTCTGTTTTTCGCCCGTTTCCATAGTAGGCTTTCCCTTCTTTCTGATAAATAACTGTTGGCGGTTCAATCGCCATCAAATCAGATAAGAACATAATGTAATTGTTGTAAGTGTTCATACATATATTTTACTACATAAGACTAAAAAAGGCTATAAACATATTTATCGTTTTAAACGTGTTTTTAGCCTTTTCTTTATTTACCCTAACAAATACTCATTTCAATCTATTTTGCTCGTTAGAATCACTTCTAGACGTGTTTAAATTGATTTTAAGAGTTTTTTCTTCTTTTTCTACGCAAGTTGTAGTCTTTATCAATCAAAATCTGATGTATCGTCGTTCTATCAACTAGATATTCAATTCCATCACTATTGAAACCAACGATCTTACACCACCACCTATTAAATGTGTATGGTTTAGTCAATACAATTTGTACTAATTCAGTTTCATCAAATAAAGCAGCCATTGCGACATCACCTGCTCTTAAACCAATATTGCCATGGTAATTAAACCATCCTCCGCAGGTTTCTTTGAAATGCTCGTATTCTGTATCTCTTTTAGGCATTATACAATCCTTAAATAATTCCTATCTGAGTTAATAATGCACATTTTACTTCTTTTGCTTCTCGCCTATCGAGTGGTTTGATATGCCACTTAACATTTTCTTTATTGATCGTTAAAATTTGCTCTGCCTTTGCCATTCCATATTCATGTCCAGTATCTACCATAACGTGACAAGGCAAATCCGTTCTTTTTAAATTGCTAGTAATTGGAATTACATTTACTGTTTTACTCCCTTTATTTTGAATATCGTTTGAAATAACGATACATGGTCTCCTTTTATAAAGAATCGTATTACTATATTTTGGCAAGTCACACCAATAAATGTTATTGTTTAGGATTTCCATAATGATAACCTCCTATCCTTCCCAATTTATCCTCTAAATTTCTGTTATGCTGCTGCAACCCATATATTTTTCTATCTCTCTCAATTAAAGCTTGTTTAATTAATACCATATCGTCATATGCTTCATATAATCCGTTTTCTTTCAGAGTCTTTTCTATGTTTTTAAAACTTGTCTCTACTTGAGTTGTTGTAATCATCTTCTTCATTCCAATCCATCCCGTATACATCATCAATAGAGTCATCTACTGCATCATCCTTATCTTCCTCAATTGGAACACGCACAACTTTTGTTCCAATTCTCTGAATTAATAAGATACAAACTGCCCAAATAGGATGAACATGAATTACCATGTACGCAGTGAAAACCAATATTGCGATATTGTATACCATAATACTCAAATACATCATTTCGTTGTTTTCTCCTTTATATATGTAGCTTTCAAATCTTCTACTTCGACACATTCTTTACTCCATGCTGCTCCCAAATTTCATTTAATAAGGAATCTACAACATTGCATGAATCACTGTTATTAACATCAGGAACACTTATTTTTAATTTAATCAGTACGTCTGTACTTTCCTTAATTAGTTTATTTTGTTTCCTCAAAATCTTCATAAGACACCTCCTTATGTAAATACCTTAGCTTTTTAACTTCATACTCGGCTCTATTGATATCATCAATCAATCTGCCATTTTCAAGTTCCAATTCGTTTATTCGTTCTGAAACAACTAAGGAATAAAGGAGCATTGAAGCAATACCCCCTATAAATACTCCTGCAAAGAAATAAATCATCCAACCACCTCACATTTTGCTAGGATTTCTCCAATTAATTCATTATCATCAATGCCTTTAAAATATCCCTTTTCCTTCATCTCATTTAAAGAATTAAATACTTTAAAACTGTATACATCTGAATAGCATTCTAATAATTCTTTTTCAAATTTAGTTAATTTGTATGTCGGCTTTTTGCAAGGCTTCTTTAGCCACTCCTTTACCATTTCACGACATCCTATTTGATTGATTTTAAAGTCACAGTCATCGCAATTAGTTTTATAACATAGCTTAGGTCTCCCTTTGACTACAGCTAAAATATTAATGCAATTTTCTAGAATTTCATCTTTGTAATATTCAAGATTAGTCACTTCTGGATTTATTGCTTCTTTTATTTCTACTTTTTCATCTAGCCAATGAAGCTCTTCAACCTGTTTGTTAATTGCTTTTAATAAATTATTTTCAATTGCCACCTCAAGAAAATTACCATCTATTACAATTACTTTTTGTAATAAATTAAATATGACTTCTTGATAATAGAATGAACCTTTAGTTTCTATTAAGTATATTATTTTTTCGTTTTCTACGTTTCTCTGATACCCTAATTCTTCGAACATTTCTCTTGCACTCATCATAGCCAATTCAACTCCTCACATTGTTTATTGATCGCTCTTAATTCAGCAATCGTAATTTCTTTTTGCTCCATAAACCATGAAGCACATACTGTTTTTGTATCTAAATCAAATTCAATTAATGCCTCATCTACATTTTCTGTATGCCTTTCAAATTTGATACACCCATCTTCGATATGCTTTTTATAATCCAAATCCTTGAACATTTGCTCGGCATTCATAAGTAAATCCCCCTCCTAATTCTTCTATTTGTTCATATATTGCTACTAACTCTTTGGGACTTAAAATTTGTTGAAAACATCCACCTTTTTGCCCAAAGTAATGAGCGTTATAAGTTTTATCCTTCAAATCGAACTGAATATAGCAAAAACTATTTCCGTAAGGCTTTCTATACGAAATAAAACGCTCATTTAGTATTCTTTCTCTTTCATAGCCTAATCTTTTGAACATTCCTTTAGCAGTTAGTTTCATTTTGATTTTCCTCATATGGCTTTGGTAATTGTCTCCAAGCTAAATCTTCTATTTCAATTCCACTTTCAAGCTCATATCCTTCATCTGCTTCACACCAAGTATCTTGCCATACGCTATCACCATCAGACACAAGTATTTCTTCATCAACATCAGGCAACTCACAATTAAGTACACCTTCTTCATCAAAAGTAAATGGAATCCATTTAAACAAATCCGCTTTATAGACTAACTCCTGTAATGTTCCACACGCATTAGAATAAAAGTCTTGTAAATACCTCTGAGTGTGATATCCATCACCACTTTCATCTAACACTATGTTTCTGATTTTGTTTAAAGCTTCTTGATATTTATTCATATCCTTTTAACACCTTAATCCCTAAATTCTCATATTCTTCTTTAATTAATTCCTTGTAATCTCTATAAAAACCTCCATCACAAATAACACCTTTGAGACAATATCCTTGAAATTCTTCTACTTTTTTATTTCTCAATAAATCACAATACAAATTGTGTAAATTTCCGCCATATGTATATATTTCATCTGGCAAATCATCTTAACAATAAATTAAACCATTGTATTCATATTTTTCATTCATATGCCTTTATCTCCTTTTTTAAATCGTCAATAGCTTTCTTAACATCATTTAAATCCATATCAAAGTTGCTAACTAAATCTGCCATACGATTGTTAGAATAGCTCTGTAAAGCCGATTCTAGCGTTGTATGGTATGAGATAGGCTTTTGTACGTCTATCTCATTTCCTTCTTTATCCTTACCCTTTGCAAATGTTACAAGTGCGAATGAACCACTGCTAGAAGTGATTGCATAATTGTTTTGTAATTTAATCATTTTCTTTATCCTTTAACGATTTCAACTCACGAATAAAATAATTAAAAAGATTTCTTTTCGTTTCGCACACTTCAATATCTCTTGTCAATCGGTCAAGTCTTTTTCCTCTTTCATCTCGTAATGCCCCACAATTCTTTATCGTAAGTTGAATATCACTCATGTAAGTCCTCAAAGTATCATCACAACAGCTGATTTTACCTTCTAATTCAGTAATTAATTTATCTATTCTTTCTTCAATCATTCTTTTCTCCTTAAATCTTTTTATAAGCTTCAAAATAAAATATTACTTCTTTTTTTATTTCAGCAATCAATCCGTATTTCAATGCCAAACGATATATGAATGGCTTTCTTAACCGTTCGTGCAATGTTTCTAAATTTTTTCTAAATTCATCTAGTGTAAATACGCTTTTGTAGAAATTGCACATTCTACACGTTGGCATAAGATTTTCAATATCATTACTACCATCATTTCCGTATACAGATATTACATGATCTACTTGCATATCTTTGTACTCAAGTTTGCATCCGCAATAGGCACAATGACCGTTGTATTTTTTATATACCTGTTCACGAATCTTTTTAGGAATTGGTTTTCGTGCCATCAAAAATCATCCTCCTCATTTGAATCATCATTATTAACATCTTGAATCAATCCAATTGAAATCGCTTTTTTAATAAATTCTTCATCAGCTTTCTTATTGCAAACGTAAATGTTGAATTCATGATTATAACTTATTGATATTGAATAAATTTCTCTGTCTAATAAATTGTTGGAAATACATTCTTTATTCTTTTTTGGATTAACCGATACGATAAATTTAGATGGTATATATTTTCTTTTTTCATAAACGTTTACTTTAGGCCATTCAATCAATGGAAGCAATTCTATTAATTTCATACTTCCACCTCATCATCCGCAGGCATTGGAATACATCTATTCTCAAACTTCTTATATGCATCCAAATACCATTCCTTTTTATCGCCGTTGTAAGTTAATTCATAATACATTCCATCATGCAAATCTGTACTCATTAAATACTTCCAATTCTGCAACGTCTTACATTTCCATACAAAATAAGGTTGCTTGTCTGATTCCTTAATATCTTTATCTGATTTATCTAAATGTTCTTCTACGTATTCCTTTACAATTCTTCTTGCAATAACATCCATGTTCATATATCTTAAATCTCCTTTCCTAGTACCCCTTCGCTAATCTTTCTTTATTGATCTCATTCTTACGAATATACTCGTTGTAGATTTCTCCGAATGAATATCCTAAATGCAATCCTAATGCGATTACATAAGCTAATACGTTATCATCTCGTGTTAAATTGATTACACAACTAAATGCATATGCCTGTCCAAAACCTAAATCCGTTTTTAGCTTGTTGTAATTCCACTTAATGTCCTCATATTGATAACATCCTGAACCAAACTTGATTTCGTACATCAATGCAAAGTGAACAACATCAATGTATTCCTCAAACACTTTAGCTTCGTCTTTGGGTTCTTGCGTGAACTTCCACCAACACCAATCTGATTTTTGAGCGTGCATCAATTCTCCTAATTCATCAAATAACGCACTTTCTAATTGGCTTTTAGAAACATAATCTACATTATGTTTCTTAAATACTTCCTCATCATATGCTTTCTGTCTTTCAAGCATATCTTTAATTAATTCTGTACTTGTCATTTGTTTCTCCTTTTATAATTCAACATTTTCAATCAATTCTCTTTTTTTCATTTATTCTTCTTTCATTTATTCTTCCTTCAAAACATACTGTTTTATAAATCTTCGTGCATATTGTGGATGAATCATACTCCTTTGTGTTTGCACACTGTATTCACCTTTTTTGACCTTTGAAATGACTTTCTTAGGTACAAATTCAATAGGTTCAAAATCTAAGTTGTTTTGTACTTTACAATTAATGAACCAATATTGTGTTGGCTTCTCGAAATAATCTCCATCCATTCTTCTATTTCTATCAATCATAGAAGGCTTTATACACCAATAACTTGTTAAGTAATGAGGTTGCGTATATGGATTTTCAATAATCATCTGCAATCCTCTTTTTTTTGCTACAACAACTAACATACTGATTAATTCATATAATTCATGAAGTTCATCATGTAGCTTCATGCTATATTCTAATTTCTTTATATCATCCCAATTTTTCTGTTGCTGGGCTTGTCCTCTAAACCAAAGAGGAACTTTTGCTTCAAACCTTGTACAAGGAAAAAAAGCAATAATTAAATCGTCTTTCTTTATCACGTCAAATATGGAAGGCTCGTTATGATACCCCCCCCCGAATCTCTTTGAACAAATCAATAACATAATCGGTTTGATTGAACTCATTTTGAATATCGTAGTCATAAGCATTGATTCCAAGCTTTCTGAACTCATTCTTAAATGTTCCTGATTGTTCAAATAAACAATGTACTTTCATCTTTTTTACTCCTATTTAAAACAACGTTTCTTGTTCATACTTTTTATTGTTATATGTGAAAACATTCTTATTAATAACTGTTTCTTTACTATGTGTTTTATCTGCATCAAATTGAAACATGGGAGAAAATGGACTTGATTTCCTATAAAATCTTTTATCGTAAAAATCTTGCACACTAATACATCCCTCTTGCCTATTTGATGTAAATAATTGGTTACATTTGCAATCTCTGACACCACAATCAAATATTTCTTCATCAAGTTGCTCTTTAGCGTATTCATTTCCATATCTCTTTATCATGGAGGTGTTATTAAAAGTTGTGCTTTTATTTACTAATCTATCTCCACAACAACACTTATTTGTTCCAATGTAGTGCAAGTCATTATCTGCGATAGAAAACGGTATGCCATTATCTTGAAAATATTCTATGAATGGTTTATACATTTCTAATCTGATTGAAGGTTTCAAATTAAGAAGTCCCATTTGTGTAAAGTCCTTTTTTTCTAAATTCAACTCATTTAGAATGAATTTTTTGCATTGCTCGTTTTGTGGAACTATTTTAATTCCCTCCAACGTAAAGTTATCTGCATCTTTAAACATTTCTACAATTTTCAAGTTTGAGACGCCATGGATAAATGGTTGTATTCTAATGCCGACTTTAAACCCTCTGTTTTTCAATTCTCTGTAAAATTTGTACCTATTCTCAATGCTTGGAACATTTGGTTCAATGTTTGTATGGTTTTCAACGTTAGTAATACTTAATTGAAATGTATGCAAATCTGGTCTTATATCACAATCATAAGTAGTGTCGCTTTTTGTTGAAAATAATACGTGTATTCCATATTTATTCGTTACATCAAGCAATTGTTTTGTGATTTTAAGATTTTTCTCGCACGGTTGAAATGGGTCGCTCATCCCCCCCCAATGCCATGTAATCCCGTTGCTTATTAATGTCTCTAAAAAATTTGTATCATCAACGTTCTTGTCATCAAAAATTTTTTTGAGCTTGTTTTTAACTTGAGTAACATTCGCAATCTGTATTTCTTTTCCATATTGCATTATCTTTCTGTTTTCTGCGAAACAATATTTGCAACCAAATGAGCACGTCTTGTAAGAATCAATTCTTATCGGTAATCCACAAATTGCAAATTTACTGCTTACGTTAAGCCCATTAAATTTTTTGATGTCATTCATCTATCATCACCGCCATTAACATATTCTCCAATGTATATTTCTCCATTGATGACATACACATTCTTGTAGTTTTGCTTTGTTACTCCAAGAAAGTCTTTATCAGGCTTTTTAAAAGCTAGTTTCCCATCTCTTGTACAGTATTTGTATTTGTTAGAACTATCATCACATCTTTGAACACTGTACATAAGTTCATCATCATATCTTTTTGCAATCATCTAGAATGGCATCCCCTCTCCCAAATCATCATTTGCTGGATATGATTTGTAATTTACTTGGTTTGTAAACGGTACTGTTTGTGGTTGCTGATTAAATTGATTTGCTTGATTTTTATAAGCTTGTGTTTGTGGCATTGTCGCACTGTTTAAAGCCAATTCTACGTCCATAACGTATACGCTAGTCTTATATACCTTCTGATTCTCTTTGTTCGTGTATGAGCTTTTCTGAAGCTTTCCGTCAACTGCAATGTGTTGTCCTCTGAATCCATATTGATTAATATGTTCTGCATTTTCTCCCCACGCAGTACAATCGAAGAAAGATTTGAACTCTTGTCCGTTCTTTCCTTTTTCCTTTACTTCAATTGAAAAGTTACATAGGCTTTGTCCTGTAGCAGTTTTCTTTAAAACAATATCGCTACCAATTTCTCCTGATAAAATAACTCTGTTCATTTCTTTTCAACTCCTTTATACAAATTCAACACCTATTGAATTAGGTACGATTCCTTCTATCATCTGATACATATGTGATCTAGAAATGAAATTCTTTCTAGCACACTCTGCGATTGAAGAATAAACTGTATCGCCTATTCTCACTTTCTTCTTGTTTCTCAAACCTTGAGTCTGAGCTAATTTGATAACTCTTAGGTTTTCGATTTTCATTTCTCCGTCCCAAACGATAGAATCGTTCTTTTCTATTTCACCAACAAAAGCTTTGTAGGCTTCAAACAATACATTCAAGTATCGTTTTCCTTCTTTAAAGTTCACTACAACTCTATAAATTGATTCCGTTTCCTTTTTAGCCTTCATTTCCTTTTGGTTTCCTTTTAAGTCAACGGAAACAACTCTTAAATAACTTGTAATGTAATATCTGATTCCTGTTTTACTTTCGCCCAGTAGTTGGAATTGCTCGTCATCTTCACTTGTTACTTTTCTTCTTTCTTCCTCATCAGTTTCAACAGGAAGAAGAATACATCCTTTATACGCTCCCTCGTTTCTCACCATTTTGCTGAACTGAGCGTTTGTAATACCCAATTCCCTCATTACATCTTTGGTGTTTACGATTCCTCGTACAACTGATATATCGTCTTTATCCAACATATAATATTGCACTTGCTACCCCTCCTCTTTTTATCCGTTCATCAAGTCTCCCAACATCTTCATTCCTTCCTCCTTTTTTGGAGGCGCAGGCAATCGATCGTGTTGTTGATACATTTCCAAACTGATTTGACCTGAGTTTAATAACTGTACTTCTTCTTCGCAAACCTCTTTGTAAGCTTGTAAAAATCTATCTCTGTAATATTGCAAGTCTTTTTTATTGCTCCACGCAATATCTATTAACAGATAGCTACCTCCGAGTGCTTTCTGAATGTTTCTAGGCAGTTTATCGTAGTTGACCTTACTAGTATGAGGGTCACACTTAGCGTTCCTTAAAACGATTTCCCAAGCCTCTCCACACTCTTTAGTTTTTCCAATAGCAGTTTTACTAATTCTCGTTTTTACTTGTGCTACATTTGGAGCAAACTCTCTTGTATCACTTTGGATGATTTGATTAACTGCATTTGCTACAACCAAATATTCATAATCCTTAAAAGACACTTGCCAAAGCTTTAAATAGGCTTGTGTATCTTCTTGAGTCATGTTTTTGTAGCTCATAGGATAATTGATTCTTAGCACTTGTAAGATTCTTTCAGTTTCTTCTAATGTCAAAATGCATACCCCATTTCTTTTCTCGTCAATTGTCTTTGACCGTTGTTGTTATTCTGCAACTTGTAGAATGTTTGCCAACCATGCTCAATACTCTGATTTACAATAGCAAGCTTTGTAATATCATCTAACGCTAATTCATCTAATTTGTTTAAAGACAATTTCATAGCTCTAGGAGTTAGTGGTTTTCTCATCTTTGTACGCATATCCACAAAATCATGCAAGGCATCTTGCAAATCTTTGTTTTCTGTATACTCTGCAATAACAGAATTAACACTTTCTTTTTTTATATTTTTTTCTTTTATATCAACTATATTATTAGATATATTATTATCTATATTATTGTGTGAACTTTTTTCACTACCCTCATGAACTTTTTTCACTAGGGGTGAGGAACTTTTTTCACTACCCTCATGAACTTTTTTCTCTACTAGAGAATTTTTTTCACTAGATAATTTAGGAACATTAATAGCTTTATATCCTGATGTTTCCAAAGAACCATATTTATTGATGTGATTATTTTTTTCAATCATTCCTTTATTAACTAAAGAATTGACAACGTTTTGAACAGATCTTACTGATGAGTTTGTCCAATCTGCCATATACTGTCTACTTCCTCTGAACTCAGAAACTCCATCTTTTGTGAACCCATAAATCAAAGCGTATATGATAAGCTCGTTTCCTTTTAAATTTAGCTCATTTATCATCCATCCTTGAATATTTAAGAAATCAGTGTTTTCCATGTCTTAACACCTCCTAACATTCAGTTCCAATGTATTTTGTATGAAACACATAAGCGACACACATAGCACTCCAAATGTCGGCTTTAAATCCGTAGAAATAACCTGGATTTGATTTTGTACCTTTTCCTTTGTTTGGAGTGTCTTTAGCGAACAAATCAATCAGAGCTTGTCTAATAGTTGCGTCTGTCGCTTTCATAGAGTGGCATAAAAGCATTTTTTCTTCACTTCGGTATATTAATGTGGGTTCTATGTCGAAAGCTTCAAATTGCTCTAATAAACGACCTATAAAGTAACAAGTTTCAAATGTAGTTTGACCTACAGGCATACCGAAACTCTGTATTCCTTCAATCGCTACATAATCAATTGGATAATTTTCTGCTTTCCAATTTGAGATTTTATCTTGTAATTCTTTGTTAGGAATTTTTCCTTTGTCTACAACCGCCGATAAATCATTCTCAACTACAACAAATGCACTGTATTCATTTGCTGGGTCAATGCCTAAAATCATCTTACGCACCTCCGATTTCAAACTTAGTAGCATCAAGTTTTTTCTTTTCTGAATTCATCTTAGCTTCAATACTTTCGTAAGCAGTTTTGAAACGTTTTAAATCAGAATCGACTTTTGCAAACTTAGTTCTTTCCTCAGAAACTTTTTGACCTGCTAAAGCTTCAAAGTATTTAATACTAGGCGCTTTTCCGTCATGTTCACGTTCCCAAGTACTACGTGCAACGTAAATCTCTTGATTTGTTTTGTTTTCAATATCTGCTTTCAAAATGTTTGAACTTTCCTGTAATCTAGCAATCATTTCGCCAATTAAGAACATTTGATTTGCGAGGTTTTCAATGTTTAACGCCATTTCCATTACTGCTTCCGCATCTGAAATATAAGCATCAACTAGGATTCCTAATTGTTCTTCTATTTCTTCGTCCTTCCAATGTTTGATTTTGAATGGATTGTATTTAAACAATAGTTCATTTTGACTTAGCATTATATTTCACCTCTGATTCATCAATACGTCCGTAGATACGCTCTAGGTACTTAATTGCAATCTCTCTCAATTTCTTTCCTTTAGGACTTTCTGAGTCCATGATTCTATGACAACGTTGGCAAGCACAGACCAGGTTTTTTTCACACCCTAGTCCGCCATTGCTTCTTGAAAGAATCGTGTGTGCTAATTCAATGCGATATGTACTTCCACAAAATATGCACATCTGGTCTCTTTCTTTTACCAACTTTCTAGTTTTTAAATCTATATCTGTAGCTTGGCTACGTTTTGATTTATACAAGACTTACACATTCGGGTTGTTCTTGTGATTCTTGGTATGTTGGTTGAACAGGTGCTTGCTCAATTGATTGTGTAGGTTGTTGAATTGGAGTTTCATCCAATTTCATATCCACATTCATTTCTTCCTCTGAATACATCTGTTGGAAATCATTAGGGAATGTTTCTCTTAACGCTTGAGTGATTGCAACTTTACGAACCATTGTGCCCATTTTAGACGCCCATTGTGAGTTAAGTTTTCCATCCTTAGTTTTTCCTGCGTATTCTTCAACCGAAACTTCAATGTGTGTAGGATGAGAAATGTTCTTTCTAAATACATCTGCCCATCCACCTACAACTTCTTCACGATCTTTCAAATAGAAAGCACCTTTTCGGTAAGTTAACTCACCACTTTCGTTATTAATTACGATAATTCCTGCATCTAAACCATCAAACTCTGAATTTCTTTCGGCACGTTTCAAGAAAACATCTTTTGAAACTACCATTTGAGCTGGTGTAGTGCTTCCATACTTGATTAAGTAGCAGTCTTTAATGAATGGATTCAAGCCTTGCGATTTACACAAATTAATGAAATACACAACTTCTTGGTCTGTAATTTGACCATTTCCATTTACTAGATAATTTCTTACGATAGCTGGACTTAATTTTACTTTTTCTCCGTTAGCAGAAAATTCTACCAATTGATTGTCATTTTTCTTTGCAATATTGTTTTGTAACATAATTAACATTCTCCTTTTTCTACAATTGTTACTTTTACGTTATGTTCACGCATGAACTGATTTAAAATTGGATTAAAAGCCTGTAATTCACTCATAGGGCCTTCAAATCTAAATACGCAGTATCTTCTTGGCTCTGTCTGAGTTTGGGCCTGATGGGTTTCAAACGGAGCTTGTGTAGGAACTACATTTTCTCTTTCCATTTGAGCTTGTTTAGATTGTTCAATCTGAGCATTTACTTTTTCTTGAAGCTTTGCTTTAGCTTCTTTGATTTCGTTAATACGTTCTGTAGCTTTGCTTAAATCCAATGTCTTACAGAATAATTGAATAACTTGTTCTGCCTGTAGTTCATCTTCAGGAAGTGAAGCTTCAATGAAAGATAATTGTTCTTCGGCTTTCAAGAACTTGTTATTCAACGATTCTTCAATTTCTTTAGGCTTAACAGACTTGTTCAAATATCTTTCTTCAAAAACTAAATTGAATGGGTATTTATCATTCGTCATGTTTGTCCATAACTCTTTGATTTGACTACGCTTCAATTCTTTTTCTGCGTTGTCAATATCATTGATTCCATTACCCAATTTATCGGATGCTGCTTTGATTGTTTTCTCAACTGCCATGATGTCTTTTTTATCTTGAATCCACTGAGCAAAGACATCATTTTCAACTTGCTTTCGCTTATCAGATACAACTTTCACTAAATTGTTAAGTGAAGCTCTGTCTGTTTTAGCTTGCTTGTAGTTGTTCTCATCAACAACGTAATCGTAAGCTTTCAATCCTTCTTGGATTGCGGGTAATAAATCACTTGCGTTTGTGTACACTTTTCCATTTTGTGCACGTACCTCTAAATTAAATTCCATATTTTCATCTCCTATTTTTCTATATAGACAATGTGATAGGTGGTTCTACATCACCTATGAAGTACCTATCCCATTTTTCTATCATTGCTTGTTTTAGATCGTTCATACTGTCTAAAGCTTCTTCTTTACGATATGAACGCTCAATGATTCGTGCATCACCATCTGCAAATCTTAGTTCTGCACAATAAATAACAAAATCGAAGTCCGTTACTATTAGGCCCTCTAATGTTTGGCAATAATAGTTGTCAGGAACTGTTTCACTTCCTTTAGAACCCCATTTTTGCAAACTATGAGAATTGATTATCTTTGATGTTTTGATTTCCAAGATTCCACGCTCACCCGTTTCCTTGTTGTAAATCAATCCATCAGGACTGTATCTAAGGAACTCATGTTCTTTAGAAACAAGTGTTACATTGTCCACGTATTGCACATCCAACTCAGGGTGTTTAGCCTGAAATAACGTCCTTAGACAAGGCTCTGCGGTATTTCCATACTCGATAGCCTCATTTGTAATCTGTTGTGAGCCGAACTTTTTATCATGCCACAACTGATTTAATGTTTTCCATGGGTTCAAATCCATGAAACAAGCTGCATCTGAACCGCCAATTCCACGACCACGCTTTTTAAGCCATTCATCATGACTTCCATACTTTTCAACACTGAATTTATCTGTGTCTTGGTAAAGATTCATCTTTACTTCCTCCCCTCAATTTACAAACCTCTTATGTACCAATTAGCTATTACAATGAAAGCTAAAGAAACCAATAAACAAATAAGAGAACAAATGTAATTGAACTTAGCAGCTCGATTAACCATATGCGTTTGTTTTTGACTTCTAACTAGCATTGAATACTGGGTTTCATATTCGTTATTAGCAAAAGAAGGAAGCGTGATACAATCACCTAATTCAACTGCTTTATTCTTTGCGGTTGATTTAGAACCAAGCTTCTTCGTCTCTTTCTGCTTTGCAGAAGTCGTAGCAGTAGTCTTCGTAACTGTACTCATCTTGTTCTTCCTCCTCATCTTCATCAATAAAACGGTTGTCATCTAACTCTCTTAAATCATCTACATTCATCATGTTGTTCACACCTTTCTTTGAACTCAGGAAACATCCTGATAAATAACTTTGTTGGAACTTTCTTTGTATCTATCACTTTGGATAGATTTGACTTTTTGTAAGCCTCCGATTCGCAAATAAGATTCAACATCTTGTATGCGGTCTTTTTAGAAACACCAAGTTCCATGATGTCTCTATAGCCTAATAAGACTTTCATTCTTTTACACATCTTTTCCCAACTTCAAATCCACACATATAAATGGTTTGAAGCATTGAAGATACGTTTACTAAATCTTCCTTAGAACATCCGTTCTTAATTAGCACATCAAAAACTTTTCCTTCCCAATGCACTGAGTCTTGGAATAATCTAATTGAATCTAATCTGTCACTTTCTAATCTTCCACTTGGTTCTGCCATTTCATTCACCCTTTCTTATCACTTTATGCATTTTTGAATTTATTAATGAAATAAATCTGACCTTTTCCAGTCACTTTTGTTGTCCTTGTAATTCTTGTCGAACCATCAGGATTACTTATTGTTCGTTCTTTAACTTCAAACAATCCTTTTTCCATTGCCATTTGAGTTGGCATATTTTTTGAAGTACCTTTCTTAATCAAATATCCATCATTTCGCATTCTTTCAAATAATCGTTTTTGACCAATATCTGTGCCATTCTGTTTGATCAATTTAGCTAAGTCACCGATTAGAATTGAAGTATCACTAGTTGCAACTGCATCTGCAAAGATAGCTTTCGGTTTCATTTCTTCATTTTCGATTTGAAGATTAGCAATTGTTTTATGTGCAATGTCTAATGCACGAGCCATAACCTTTTCAGGACTATTCCAAGCCTTTTCTAATTCGATTAACTTTCTTCGAATTTCTTTTCCTTTTTCATTGCGTTGTAGCATTGCAATTTCTTTCGCCATATCTAGTGTGATTTGATAGTCTTGTAACTCTCTAGTCGCTCCGTTATTAACAACCGTACAATTTTGTACACTTGTAAAATCGACGTTTTCTTCAAATCCGTATTCTGACATTTGCTCAAACCATCTAGAGAATCTTCCTGCAATGTTTAATTCTTTGTACAACTCTCTAGCCGACAAAGTTAATTTGTCACCGTTTGTAGTTACATTAAATAATTCATTCATTTGTTTATTCACCCCTCTTATAATTACGGTGTCACCGTAGTTAAAACTTAAAAAAATTTAAATTTTAACTATATCTAATGATACGTTTGCTTTACTACAAATTTTTTTAACTTCCCAAAAGTAGAAATTTTTGATTCCACTTTCTTTTCTTTGATAGCTAACGGTAGATATTCCAATATAATCAGCCATCTCTTTTTGAGTCATATTTAATCCGACTCGGATTTGTTTGATTGTTAATTCCATGTTAAGCACCTCCTAACTACGGTGTCGCCTTATTACACTTATAATATACGGCATCACCGTAGTTATGTCAATCATTTTTTTATTTTTTTACGCCTATACCTTAGTTTTTTATTTATTTTATGCTATATTTATTATAGTAGATTAAATTTGTTATTAATTTAAGAAATCGAGGTGATGTATATGGGTAACAAATTTGAAAGCCAAGGGCAAGTATTAAAAAAATTCAGAAAGGAGTGTGGCTTTACAAATCAAGAAGTTGTAGATAGAGTAGGCAAATCGCCTATGTGGCTATCTGATATTGAAAATGGAAAATCGAATCTTTTTTTCAAAGATGCCAAAAAGTTATGCCATATATACGGTCATACTTTGGACGAGTTTTCAGAGCTAATAGATAATTATGAGAAATGATATTTCAGACAATATTAGAACAGGACAAACGCTTAAATATTTCAGAAAAAGAGCAAATCTTACACAAAAAGATGTAGCTAAATCCATGTTAAAAAGTCAACAATGGGTTTCTGATACCGAGAATGGTGTAAGTACTTTGCTCTGGGGTGATCTAAAAAAGATTTGTAAATTGTATAATACTACACCATCTGAATTTGAGCACAAAGAAAACGAATTTATGTAGTAGAGGTAAAAAAGGAGATGATATAAATGATTATATTTGTTTGCCTATTAACACTTGGATTGTTAGGCTTAGGAAAAGCTACAGGAAGTATAATTGATATGGTAATTAGTGGATTTGTTTATTTGCTTGTTATTGCGTTTTTCTTCAAATATGTACTACCATTCTTTATAATAGCTTTCATTTTGATTTTATTATATGCATTGTTTTGGTAGCACAAAACGTCCGCATTAAAACATGGTAAACTTTAAGTGCCTGTAAATAGGCAACTGTATTTTCATCTCTCTCTATTTCATGGGAAGCACACTCGCTAAAGGGTGTGTTTTTCTTTTTACAACAAAGTTACATTTAATAAAATGGGATATAGACATCATTAATGTCAAATAGGCTTGT
>OHAU01002408.1_pt1 | contig 17914 bp, 20 predicted proteins | sample 1577181 | NCBI WGS metagenome assembly OHAU01 (sample SAMEA3541472, study PRJEB24748) | human gut metagenome | biome: human gut; feature: human-associated habitat; material: faeces | place: China | collected 2012 | reverse complement strand
CTAGAAAATCATCTGTCAACTGTTTTTTTATTCTTTTTTAAATCTTTTTTATAAAAGAAAACAGCTGCATTTCTTACAGCTGTTTTATATTACTATTTATATTTTTCTTTGTCAAGCATTTTGTAAAAAGTTAATTAAATATTTTACACTGCTTTTACTTGGTAGTTTAATTCTTTGATCCTCTTCATATCGTCTTCTATGCTTATGCCCTTTGTTGTTAGAAGTACCCCTGATATTGCTGCATTGGCTCCTGACTTAAAAGCTGATGCGCCAAACTCTTCCATAAGAGATCTTCCTCCAGCTAATCTTATAAGGGCCTTTGGCATTATAAATCTAAAAGTTGCGCAAGTTCTATTTACTTCTTCCATTGTTATGGGTTCGTTGTTTTCAAGCGGAGTGTTCTTTATAGGATTTAGTAGGTTAATTGGTACTGAGTGAACATCTAGGTCTCTTAGTTCTAGTGCCATGTCAATCCTGTCTGTGAAATCTTCTCCTAGTCCTATTAGTCCACCTGAACAGATTTCCATTCCAGCTTCTTGAGCTGCTTTTATTGTATCAATCTTTTGATCATAAGTATGTGTTGTGCATATTTCTGGAAAGAAGTTTCTTGATGTTTCAAGATTGTTGTGAATTCTTGTTATACCAGCTTCCTTTAATTTCTCAAAGGATTCTTCTGATATTATTCCACCTGATATACATACTTTTATATCTGGTGCTTCTTCGTATATCTTTTTTGTGATGCTGCAAATCTTATCAATATCTTTTGGTGTAAGTCCCTTACCACTTGCTACCATTGAGTATCTAGGGATCCCTCTTTTATATTTGTCTAAGGCATCTTTTACTATTATCTCTTCGTCTAAGAGGTCGTATTCTTTTACATTTGTGTGATAGTGGGCAGATTGGGCACAGAATTTACAATTTTCTGAACATTTGCCACTTTTTGCATTTATAATAGTGCAAACATCAAAGTCATTGCCGCAAAAGTATTCTCTAAGTTCATCTGCTGCTGCGGTTAAAATTTCATAGTCACCATTGTAGACTTCTATTGCCTCTTCTCTCTTTATAGCGTAGCCATTTTTTATTTTCTCTTTTAAGTTATTTATATCCATCTCTTCAACTCCTGAAAATTATTATATATTTCAGGAGTTTTATTGTCAATGTAATTTAATTTTTAGTTAACGTAATGCTCGAAGACTCCAAATTTGATTTTTTCTCCCAGACCTCTAAATTTGCTTTCGTATTCTGTCACAATGTTTTGGGGGTAATCTTCAAGCTTCATGTCAAAGTCTTCTATAAGAGTTGAGAAGCCTTCGTCTTTAAAATAATCTAAACTTTCTTCAAAGAGTTCAAGGTCGTCTGTCTTGAAGTAGATTTGTGATTTTGGTTTTAAGATAACTTTATATTTTTCTAAGAACCTTGGATAAGTTAACCTTCTCTTCTTATGTCTTAGCTTTGGCCAAGGGTTACAGAAGTTTATATAGATCCTATCAAGTTCATCCTTGTCAAAGTAGTCTAAGATGTTTTCTGCGTTGATTGGCATAGCTCTTACATTGGTAAGTTCTTCATCTATTATTTTTCTTGTTGCATAAATTAGTGCATTAGTTTCTATGTCTACCATTATATAATTTATATTTTTATTTCTTTTAGCTGACTCAATGGTAAAAGTTCCCTTGCCGGCACCGATTTCTAAGTAAATTGGATTGTCGTTGCCAAAGACTTCTTTCCATTTGCCCTTGTTCTCTTGTCCATTAAAAAAAACATAAGGGTTCTCAGCCATTTCAGGTATTGCAAAATGTTTTTTTCTAAGTCTCATTTTCATTCTCCTTTTTGTTCTATGGAATTATAACACAAGCTAACTTAGTGTCAACATGATTTATATTTTCTTTTAATAAATTTAATTTTTTTGCAAAAGAAAAAGCCATCCCCATTAGGTTTGGCTTTTAAAATTTATCTTCTTGCTCTTTATTAAATTTTAATATCTCACTTCTTCTTTGCCAGTCTGGTCCTTCCAGTTTTGTAATCTATGTCTACTCCCTTTTCCATATTCTTGGCAAAGACCCTAAAGTTAATTTTTTTGCCAGCATCTTCTATGCTATAAGCTTCAATAATAACTCCTCTTGCAACAAGTTCGTCATCTTTAAAAACTGGTGTCACCCTGTACCTAACTTTCTTACCTGTATCTTTTATATAAGAAGCAACGACCTCTTCAAAGGGCAACATCCCCTTTGTGTTAAAGGACCTAGTCCCTGTCATAAGATTTTTCCAGTTGTCATTCTCTCCAGTCAGCTGATAAGCGATGAGGTGGCATCTGTTATAAACTGCACCACCTTCAACAAAGTCATAAAATCTTTGATGCCAGCCTGAAGGATAAACTTTTGAGATGTCACCTCTTGGCTTCTTGGGCATTGAGTCAGGACTCAAAAGTGCATTGGCAGGTCCAACCCTGTTTAAATAATCTAAGTTTGAATAGTGGGCGAAGTCCGGCCCCATCTTTAAATCTTCTTCAGTAAATTGAGGAGGGTTTTTATCTATTTCATAATAAATACTTGATCCCGTAAGCTCATAGGGATTATAAAAAATTGATAAGAAGTTTTCTATTTTGTCTAAGGGCGAAGCCTTGTAATTGTTGTCAAGATCTCGAAGGCTTTCGTGTCCAAATAAAACTCCAACTAGGGTAAGAACAAGGACACCTATAACTTTTAATTTTTTATTTTTCTTCAATTCTTCTTCCCTCTCCTTTACTTACAAATTTAGTATAAGATTTTCAATATTTTCTATTATATAGGATTCTATAAATTAAAAAAAGTTTATGGCTTAGCTTTTAATTTTCAACCCCTAAAGATTTTTAAAATAGAGCCTAGGACTTCACAAAAGAATTTATTAATAATATAATAGCCTTGTTTAATTTATATGAATTATGTAGTTTACATAAAATCTTAGGAGGAAAAATGGAAAATCAAAATCATAAGCCCAGTCCATCTGGGGCTGCGCTTCTTCCCTTTCTTGTCTTTGTCATAGTCTACATGGCAACAGGAATTATCTTAAATTCACTGGGAGTTGAAATGGCATTCTACCAAGTGCCAGCACCAGTTTGCATCTTACCGGCAATTATACTCGCCTTTCTTATGTTTAAGGGTAGCGTCGACGACAAGTTCACAGACTTCGTAAGAGGCTGTGGCAATGAAAATATTATTATCATGTGCCTCATCTACATCTTGGCTGGAGCCTTTGCAACAGTATCCAAGGAATCAGGTGGAGTTGACTCAGTTGTAAACTTTGCCCTATCAATAATTCCCCTTCAATTTATAACAGGTGGAATTTTCTTAATAGGCTGCTTCATTTCTATATCGACAGGAACTTCTGTGGGAACTATCTCAACAGTTGGACCCATAGCAGTTGGACTTGCTCAAAAAGGAAACCTCCCAATGGCCTTAGTCTTGGGATCACTCGTTGGTGGTGCAATGTTTGGCGACAACCTATCAGTTATTTCAGATACAACAATAGCCGCTACAAGAACTCAAAATGTAGACATGAAGGACAAGTTTAGAGCCAACATTAAGATGGCACTACCTGCAGCAATAATAACTTTTGTAATTTTGTTAATTGTTGGAAAGCCAGAAGTTCTACCTGCACTAGAAGATCGTCCCTACAACCCAGTCTTAATTATCCCCTACCTATTTGTACTTATTTCTGCAATTGCAGGTATGAATGTGTTTTTAGTTCTAACAAGCGGAATAATTTTATCAGGAATAATTGGGATAGCAACAGGCGGACTTGACCTCATGACCTTTGCCCAAAACATCTTCACAGGTTTTTCGGGCATGTTTGAAATATTTTTATTGTCAATGCTAACTGGTGGACTTTCTTATATGGTTTCCAAAAATGGTGGAATAGAATGGCTAGTTCAAAAGATAAGAGGATTTGCAAAAGGACAAAAATCTGCAGAAGTTTCTATTGCCCTCCTAACCCTATTGACCGACTCCGCAACTGCCAACAACACAGTTGCAATAATAATCGACGGACCAGTGGCAAAGGAAATTTCAAATGACTTTAAGATTGATCCAAGAAGATCGGCTGCCCTCTTAGATACCTTCTCCTGTGTCATGCAGGGGATAATACCTTACGGAGCACAAATCCTAATTGCAGCAGGACTCACTAAAGAGCTTGGCGCCAACGCTGTTTCGCCAATGGAACTAATCCCCTTCTTGTGGTATCAAGGCATCCTCGCCCTCTTTGCCATAGCATCTATATTTGTTAGATACGCAGACATAAGCGGCGAATGGGATTTTGAAAAGGACAAGTTGAAAGAAGAAAATTAAATCGTAAAATAACATGAGAAAACCCCAGGCTTATGTCTGGGGTTCGTTTTTCATTTCATTATAAAGTTTATTTATCTTCCTTCTGCATTCAGTAAAGTCATCCATGTAGGTCATTTCTGCAATCACATCTTGCATTTCATAACCTAAGTCGGATATTCTTTCACTTTCTTTGAAAATCATATCGTTGTTATCAATGAAATAGTCTTCCAAATCATTAAATAAATCCCAGTCATTCTTGGACGCTTCTGCAAATAATACCTTCTCTATTTCATTAAAAAAATCATCAATTACACTCATATAACTTACCACGCTCTCTTATTAAAATTACTTGATAAACTTTTTATAAATCAGGATGAAAAGTATTAATGCTTTCATTAAAATTAATCATCATCAGGTGCATAAAATACAATATTTTTGCCTTCTTTTTTAGCTTTCTCTACTTTTTCCCTATATCTGTTAACTCTCTGTTTTTCCTTATCGGTCAATGTTATATTGTTTGCTTCGGCTGTTGTTCGACCCTTTGCAATGCCAATTAAAATATATTCCCTATTCATTTTTATCAATCCTCATCGGGTGCATAAAAGACAATACTTCTGCCTTCTCTTTCTGCCTTCTCAGCTTCAACCCTATACCATTTGATAGCTTTTTGGTCTTCTGGAGTTAGGACAACATTATTTGCCTCAGCACTTGTGTCTCCACATGCAATTCTAATTAAAATATATTCCCTATTCATTTTTTCCCAACCCTTCCCTTAATAAGTCTCTAGCCTTCTTGTACTTTTCCAACCTCTCCAAATCTTTTTCCGTAACTATCTTAAGTCTTTTTAAATTCATGTTTTGATCAAGATCAGCAAGCTTGACCCTGCTTGCAATTTTATTTTTCTTGATGGACTCAATGTATGTCATGTAGGGCGTGTCTTTATCATGAGTTAAAAGCAAAAGAGCCTCTTTCTGATCTTCTGTCAAAAATTTCAAATCATCAATAGTGTAAGCTGTGTCTTCAATTACATCGCGGAGGAGGGCTACAATCTTTTCGTCTTTCCCCTTAACATTCAAGGAAACATTTATAGGATGAAAAATGTAGGGTTTGCCACCTTTATCTTTTTGACCCTTGTGAGCTCTTGCAGCAATAAATAATGCCCTTAATAAATCAATCATCACTTGTACCCCTTCACTTTCTTCCTGCTTTTTTCTAAGGCTTCATTAAAGTCTTCTTCACTTATTTCTATGGCATAAATATCACCAAAAACAATATCAATATATGGTTGATGCTGTTCTACTTTACCTTCATTAACCCAAAAATATCCATGCCCAATTTTTGCATATCTATTATCATCTGGTAAATAATAAAATTTGTCTTTTAACGCATCATCCAAAATACTTTTTAAATCTTTTTTCAAAATTTTTACTCCTTAAATAATCCCAAAGTTATTTGTTTTAAGATGTTTCTTTATTAAGTTAAAAATTGAAATTAAAATAAAATAATTTTTTGTAGCTAACTACAGATAAATATCTTGCTTATAAAAATAAAGACAAGTATCCAAAATTAAAATAAATGAAAAATTTGCGAAACCGCAAGAAAAGTTTTAGACGAGTTTAAAAGCTTAAGCTCTAAATTAGAAAGAATCAAGAATAGACTTTCGATTCCATATATATTATATCCCATTAAACAAATTTTTTCTATAAATCAAAAACTTAAAAACAATGAAAAAAAGCTGTGTCACCACAGCTCTTAATACTTATTATTTAATTATCTTTAATAATTTATTTTATCAAGAATCCCCTTGAAATATGCTATCACTATTCCGTAGTTTGTTATTGGAATGCTTTTTCCTTTTGCGTTTTCTATTCTACTTCTAATATTTTTTGCATTTAGCATGCAGCCGCCGCATTGAATTATGAGGTCGTAGTCCGAAATATTTTCTGGGAATACTGATCCTGAGCTCACGTCAACTTGCAAGCCTTGGCCCACTTTCTTCCTTATCATGTTGGGGATTTTTATCCTCCCAATGTCTTCTTCTGCTGGGGCATGGGTGCAGCACTCTGCTATTAATATTTTTGAATTCTCATTTATTTTTTTAAGAGCTTCTACTCCCCTAACATATTCGTCAATGTCGCCCTTTAGTTTTGCAAATAGGACTGAGAAGGAAGTCAACCTTACATCTCTTGGTATTTTTTCATAAACTTCTAAGAAGACAGATGAGTCTGCAACTATTAGGTCTGGTTTTTTATTTAAAAGTCCTAGGATGTCAGTAAGTTCTTCAAGCTTAACCATGGAAACTAGGGCATTCCTATCGAGGAGTTCACGAATCGCTTGAACCTGTGGTAGGATAATCCTGTTTTTGGGTGCTGCAATATCCTGTGGAATTACTAAGAGGACTAGATCTTTTTCTTCCACCATTCCATCAAAAAGTCTCTCTTCTTTCTTGGGTTTAAATTTTAAAAGTTCTTCTAAGAAGATATCAAAACCATTTTTTTCTAAGGCAGAAACTTCTATGATCTTATAAGATGAGAAGTCCTCTCTTATTTTTTTAATTTCATCTTCTGACAAGATGTCAATTTTATTTATTAAAACAAGAATGGGAGTTTCCTTAAATTTTTTTAACATTTCCCTTTCAGGCTCTGTGTTAGTATCTGATACAACTAGGACTCCGATGTCAGTTTTCGAAATTACTTCATCGGTCCTCTTCATCCTCTTTTGTCCAAGAACTGTTTCGTCGCCTATGCCTGGCGTATCCATTAAAAGACATGGCCCCAGGCTTTTGATCTCCATGGACTTGTAAACTGGGTCTGTTGTAGTCCCCTCTTGGTTTGAAACAATGGATATGTCTCGGCCTGAAAATTCATTTATTATTGAGCTCTTTCCCGAATTCACCTTGCCAAAAAATCCAATGTGTATCCTGTTACCAGAATTTGTTTTGTTAAGTTCCATTAAAATCTAAAATCTCTCTTTCCAACTTTTTCCATTTCGTAGATATATTCTTTTGCCTTCTTCTTTACAATTTCATTGGGAATTTTTTCAAGCTCGCTTGCAATTAAGTCTTCGCTAAGTTCTCTTGTCTTTTCATTCCCATAATCTAACATGTACTCCTTCAAAGTCATAAGGGCATTGGGTTGACAACAATTTAAAATTTGTCCTGACTTGCAAAGTTGCATGAACCTGTCGCCAGTCCTTCCTTCCCTATAACATGCTGTGCAAAAACTTGGGATGTAACCTAGTTCTATTAGCCAGTCAATAACTTCTTCAAGAGTCCTGTGGTCTGCGACATCAAATTGGGCAGAGTTATCTTCTTCCTTTTCTTCTTCAACATAACCACCAACAGAAGTTCTTGAACCACCAGAGATTTGACTTACACCAAGCTCTAAGGCACGTTCCCTAACTTTTTGTGACTCCCTTGTTGAAATAATCATTCCAGTGTATGGTACCGAAACCCTAATTAGGGCAATAAGTTTTTCAAAAATATCATCCGCAAGTTCATTTTTAAAGTCGCCTGGATCAATATCATCTGCAGGTTGGATCCTAGGAACAGAAATTGTGTGAGGTCCAACTCCAAATCTTGCATCCAAATGTTCTGCGTGCATTAAGAGTCCAACTAATTCATACTTATAAGTTTCAAGTCCAAACAAAACTCCAATTCCAACATCATCGATGCCTGCTTCCATTGCCCTATCCATGGCTTCAGTATGGTAGGCGTAATTATGCTTTGGTCCTGTTGGGTGCAGTTCTTCATAGGACTTCTTGTTGTAGGTTTCTTGGAAGAGGATATAGGTCCCAATTTCTGCATCCTTTAATTTTTTATAATTTTCCACTGTTGTTGCGGCAATGTTAATGTTGACCCTTCTTATTTGTCCATTTTCATGCTTAATAGAATAAATTGTCTTAATTGATTCTAAGATATACTCCATTGTATTGTTTACTGGGTCTTCTCCCAGTTCAAGAGCAAGTCTCTTGTGGCCCATGTCTTGAAGGGCAATTACTTCATTTCTAATTTCTTCTTGAGTTAATTTTTTCCTTCTTATGGATTTATTCTTTGCATGATAAGGGCAATAAACACAACCATTTATGCAGTAGTTAGAAAGATAAAGGGGTGCAAATAAAACTATCCTATTGCCATAGTGGTCTTCTTTGATTTTCTTTGCAAGCTTATAAATTTCTTCTTGGTAATGCTTATCTTCAGCTAACAAAAGTAGGGCAGCCTCCCTGTGGCCTAGTCCCTTTTCCTTCTTTGCCTTTTCAAGAACATCGTCTAAGAGGTCCTTGTTATCTTTATTTTCTTCTGCATAGTCAAGAGTATCTAAAATCTCTTGATGGTTTATAAATTCTTCTGCAATTTTTGAATCTACCTTGTACATTGTCTTCCTTCTTCCTTTATCCTTACTTATAATCTCCTCTTGATTTGGAGATCCCATATCCAATCTTCCTTAGTTTTTCTTCTAGACCCCTAAAGTCATCAGAATTTTGTACTTCTGTGCCTATTTTATTATCATAAAGCTTATAGTTCTTTCTAAGTTTCTCTGCACCAACATTAGGCATAAGCACATTGGCCCCTGCCAAGATCCCTTTTTCTCGTCCAAAGTCATCAATACTCCCAAGAGCCGTCGTTGATGGCAAGAGAAGTTTCTCGTCTGCAATCCTTACAATAGATAAAATATTAAGAACATCTCTTAGCTTTCCAGCTTCAAAGTCTCTAAAGGGAGTGTCATGCTGAGGTATAAAGGGACCAATCCCCACCATCTCAGGCTTTAACTTTAAAATAAATTTTAAATCTTCATATAAATTTTCAAGTTCTTGATAGGGAGAGCCCACCATCATGCCACAACCAGTTTGAAAACCAAGCTCTTTTAATTTTAAAATTGAATCTATCCTGTGTTGAAAACTCATCGAGCTTGGATGAAGTCTTTCATAGTGAGACTTAGAATAAGTTTCATGACGCAAGAGATACCTGTCAGCCCCCATATTTTTCAGAACTTCAAAATCATTAAAATCTCTTTCACCAAGAGATAGTGTTATGGCAACATCAGAAAATTTTTCTTTGATTTCGCCAATAATCTCCTTCAGGTATTCAAGGCTATAGAAATCATCTTCGCCACCCTGCATAACAATAGTTTTTATTCCAAGGTCTACTGAGTGCTTTGCAAGGTCCAAGATTTCTTCCTTGCTAAGCCTAACTCTCTTGGCCTCCTTATTGGCAAACCTAAGTCCACAATAATAGCAATTATTTTTGCAGTAGGTTGAGACCTCGATTAAGCCCCTGATGTAAATTTCCTCGCCAAAGTTTTTCACTGCAAGTTCTCTTGCAAAGGCATGGAGGACTTCAGCCTCTTCGCCTTCTAATTTCATTAAGTAAGAAAAATCTTCAAAGGAAATCTCCTTAGTCTTATAAAATTGTTCACAAATATTTAAAGTTTTATTCATATAATCACATCTTAGTTAAAAAGTTCACAATCTATTATAATACTTACATTTAATATATCAAGTGTAAAAAATTTTGACAGACTTGCGAAAAATTTTATTTTTCTATCCCATTACTTATCATTTTTTATTTTGATTATAAATATTACATATAAAATTATAATTCTTTTCTCTCTTTTAATCCAATTTTGTAATTTCTTCATATATAAAGTACAATATTATTTATTAATGAACTTATAACTATAAATAAAATTAATCGGGATGATTTAAAATTGAAAAGTAAATCAATATCAAATGTTGAAAAAAATTTAATGACTTCGGGATCTATTTGGAGGACGATCTTGCTCTTCGCCCTTCCCCTAATTCTTGGAAATATTCTCCAACAAACCTACAACACCATTGACTCAATGATTGTTGGCAATTATCTTGGAAGGTATGCCTTGGCAGCAGTTGGATCTAGCACCCCTCTTATTAATCTTTTGATTTCTTTTAGTCAGGGGATTGCTGTGGGCTGTGGAATTTTAGTTTCTCAATCAATGGGTGGAGCCAATCAAAAGGAAATGAAGCTTGCCGTCCACACTTCTCTTGCTATAGCAATAATCCTTGGGCTTTTAATTTCTCTTATGGGATACGTCTTTGCCCCTTGGCTCTTGGAGCAAATGGATACGCCAGCAGAAGTTATGGAAGAATCCATTACTTATCTTAGAATTTTTTCCTTTGGACTTGTCTTCAATATTATTTACAACATGGAAGCTGGAATCTTAAACGCTGTAGGAAATTCAAAGAGGTCCCTCTTGTATCTTGGCATTGCTTCTGTCACTAATATGGTCTTGGACTTTTTATTTATTAAAGAATTTGGACTTGGTGTTGAGGGAGCTGCCATTGCGACAAATATTAGTCAGGCCCTTTCAGCCCTACTTGCCCTCTTATTTTTAATCAGGGTTCCAGAAATTTACAGGGTCCGACTTTCAAAATTAAAAATTCACAAAGACATGGCTCTTAGGATTTTAAAAGTTGGAATCCCAACCGCTATTCAAAACACAGTTATTTCTCTTTCCAACGTAATTATGCAGTCCTCTGTCAATGTCTTTGGCGCCCTACCTATGGCAGGCTTTGGTGCCTTTATAAAAATCGACGGCTTTAACATCTTGCCTGTCTTAAGTCTTAGCATGGCAATTACAACTTTTGTTGGTCAAAATTATGGAGCTGGACAAATGGATCGGATTAAGAAGGGCATGTGGACTACACTTATAATGACAGTCCTCTACACTCTCATAAGCGGCAGCCCCCTTTACCATTTTGCACCAAAACTAATTGGTCTCTTCACAAAAGATTTAAAAGTTATAGAAGCTGGTGTTCTTGCAAGTAGATTCTTGTGTCCCTTCTACTTCCTTCTTGCCATCTTGCATTCACTTGCCGGCACAGTGAGGGGGACTGGCAAAACTGTCCCACCAATGATAATTCTTTTGTTGTCACTTTGTTTGTTTAGGATAATGGCAGCGAAATTTGTAATCCCACATTATCACACAATAGAAAATGTCTACAGACTTTACCCCATCTCCTGGCTTATTGGTGTCGTCTTAATGGTTGGCTACACCCTAAAGGTTGACTGGATTGGAGAAAATAAAATTTCATAAAAATAAAAGCATTGATTGAACTTTCTCAACCAATGCTTTTTTATTGCATGATAATTTTTAGTTTTCTTTAAAACCTTCGTAAAGATTTCCTTCAACTTCGTCAATATATTTTTGAGCATTCATTGCTGCAACTGCACCATCGCCTGCTGCGTTAACAACTTGACGAACAGTCTTCTTCCTAATGTCTCCAGCTGCAAAAACGCCTGGTACATTAGTCCTCATTTCATCATCAGTCTTGATGTATTTATCCTCTGTAAGTTCAACCTTACCTTCAAACATTTCTGTGCTTGGGATATAACCAATAAATACAAAAATTCCAAAAGGTTCATCAGACTTAATTGACCTATCTTCACCTGTCTTAGTGTCATGAAGAATCATTTCATTGACAATCTTGTCGCCCTTGATTTCCTTAACAGTTGTGTTCCAGATAAAATCAATTTTGTCGTTGTTAAAAGCTTGCTCTTGAAGAACCTTTGATGCCCTTAACTCATCTCTTCTGTGGATAATGTAAACTTTCTTTGCAAAGTTTGTTATGAAAAGTGCTTCTTGAACAGCAGAGTCGCCGCCGCCAACTACATAAACAGTTTCATCTTCATAAAAGGCTGCATCACAAGTTGAACAATAGCTTACGCCTCGTCCCTTGTATTCCTTTTCTCCAGGTGCCCCAATCTCTCTTGGAGATGCACCAGTTGCAATGATGACAGCCTTGGCTTCATAAGAGTCAACATAGCCCTTAATTTTTTTCACTTCTCCATCAAGTTCCATGTCTTCAACTTGGTCCATGACAATTTCTGCACCAAACTTCTTAGCTTGGTCTGCCATTCTCTTACCAAGTTCAACACCATCTATGGAATCAATGCCTGGATAGTTTTCCACCTGAGTAGTTTCGGCGATTTGGCCGCCTTCAATGCCCTTTTCTATGATTAAAGTTTTCTTTTTACTTCTTGCTGCATAAAGACCCGCAGTTAAACCTGCTGGACCTCCACCAATTATTATAATATCGTACATTCTATCCCTCCAATTCTTATTATACCCAAAAATATATTTTTGTATATAATAGAGATAGGTGATTAAATGGAATTAAAAATGAACTTTTCAACTACATACTTTTTTATTATAAATATTTTGATTTTTGTCCTATCCTTCTTTATGTTTTACCTTCTCAATAAGAAAAAAACATATGAGAATGATAAGGACGTCGATTTAAATTATTATGAAAAGGCCTACCTTTACAAGGGCCCAAACTTTATCTACAACCCCATCATTGCTATTATTCTAAAGGCTCAGGCTCATGGGAATATTGAAATGGAAAAAAATATTTACACGAACAAAAGAGGAGAAGATAAGGTCGAATATATATTAAAAAACTTAAATTCATCAAGACTTGATAATGGAGAAAGAAAACTTTTTGAAACTCTTTTTTCTCTTGGAGATGGAGATTCAATTTCCACAAGACAAATGGATAAGCTTAGAAGGACCGAAGCAGACAATTACAACAAGAAGTTCAACGACTTTATCTACTTCCTAGAAGACGAAATGGTGAAGAAAAAACTCTTCACAAGAGAAAAAAATACCCTAAAGATTTTTATATCCTTTGTGATTTTTTCAATTTTATTTTTTGTGGGAGTCGTAACAGTTTACAACGAAAGATTTTTTGGAATTGCAAGCATATTCTTCTCACTATTCTTTTACGCATCCTTAATAAAATCCTTCTCCAAGATGACAGAGCTTGGAAACAAAAAATTTAGAGAATTAGAAAAAGTTGAAGAAGGATTAAGGGCTGGAAGAGGATTAAATGAAGAAGACTTCCTGCTAGCTCTTGGCTTTGGACTTAAATATGAAAATGTAAAAAGTATTTGTGAGAAGATAAATAGCAAGGGCTATGAAATTTATCTTGATGAGACCTTTTACAAAACCTTTAAGACTGCCCTAGTGGGCGACCACTTACTAGTTAGAAACTAAATAAAAATTTGCATTAAAAAAACTGTGATTTTACTCACAGTTTCTTTTTTTCTAAATTTTTAAAATTCGCAAATTATTATTCTTCCCTTGCCTTCTATTTTTATTTTTTCTTCTTCAAGATAAATGGCTGAGAATTTTTCAAAATCTTTACCTTGGACTTTTAGTTCAGAATCGTAATTAAAGATTACTGCCCTCTTGTCTGCCTTAAATTCAAAATTATTTATATTTAAGGAGAACATCTTGGCTTCTTGTCCCTTTTTATAAATTAAGTTGAAGTCTCTCACATCGCCTGATGATTTTGTGGAGTGGTCTCCGTCAAAAAATAAAACTTCAAAGGGATCTAATGTAAATTTATTCCCATCACTTTCAATATTCATCACATTGTCAATTGGTGTGATGTATCTGTAAAAACCTGTGTAGGGTGTGTAAACTGATTCCTTGCCTTTGCAAGTTGCTGTAGAAATTCTAAAGTCAAAGTTCTTTTCGCCAACACTTGCTCCTTCTGGGTAGATAAAAACTTCTGTAGTTACTCCTGCAGACCAATTTGAATCTTTAAATTCTTCTTTTTTTATAAATTTCATTTAGTCCTCCAATAATTCTCTTAGTTTTCCAGTCACCTTGTAATCAACTTTTTGAAGTTCAGAAATATTTTTTGCTCCATTTAACATCATTAGCATCTTTGTCTTTTCCATTAGTCCGTCAATGTATCTTAAGGTGTATTCGTATCCACCACGAACGATGTAGGAAAGAATTTCGCCGCTAATAGCAGTCATGTCTGCTCCGATGCAAAGGCTCTTTACTATATCAACAGAAGTTTTTATTCCCCCTGATGCTATTAGACACATGTCATCATAGGCAAGCTTCTTTGTTTCGATTAAACTTAAGGCTGTTGGAATTCCCCAGGAAAATAAATCTGAGATGTCGGCATTGGGTTCTCTTAGGTTTTCAATTTCAAAAAAGTTTGAACCACCGAAGCCTGATATGTCTACATACTTAACTCCAACATCGTGAAGCTTCTTCACAGTTTTTTGTGACATTCCAAAGCCAACTTCTTTAACTATTACAGGGACTTCAGATGTCTTTACAATTTTTTCTATATTATTTAAGATGCCACAAAAATTTCTTTCCCCTTCAACTTGAACAAGTTCTTGGGCTGGGTTTAAGTGGATTTGAATTGCATCTGCCCTCAAGAGGTCAACTGCTAACTTTGCATCTTCAGTGCTAGCAAATCCAGATAGGTTTGAGATTACAATTCCATCTTTTATTATTTCTCTTACAATTTCAAAGGACTTTCTTGAGTCCTTGTCTTCTAGGGCAATAGTTTGTGATCCAACTGCCATGGGTAGGTCATATTCTGCTGCTACATTTGCAAGAGATCTATTTATTTCCTCTGAAAGATCAGATCCACCAGTCATGGCGTTAATCATCAGTGGAAACTTTACTTTTTTATTTAAAAAATTAAGACTTGTATCAATTTCATCATAATTTATCTCTGGAAGAGAGTCATTATACAAAAAGATATCAGAGAAAAGCGGGTCGCCAACATAGGTTGAGCGAAGGAAGTTTTCTATATGTTCTGTCTTTCTATATTTCCTCATTTCATCCTCCTTTATAACAAATAAATAATAACATCTTTAAATTTTTTTTACAAGAAAGGACTTCTAAAAATGCTGGCCCCTATCTTGTCGCCGTCATGTCTTATAAAGCCGTCCTTAATTTCTATGAACTCGCCCTCTGTGAGCAGGACATTTTTTTCTTTAAAATATTTTTTATCTTCTTCTGTTGCAAAGATTGGAGTGGATTCGTCCTTGTTGTAGTAATACTTATAAATTTCATCTGTTGCCCTAAGGTCATTGGCTATGACTTCATCAATAAACTCATAGTCAGAATGTTTTAAGATTGCCTCGAAGTGGTCCTTCAAGGAATAATTTTTTGTCTCGCCCTTTTGGGTCATGGCATTGGCAATGTAGATTACTCTAGCCTTGGTATCTCTTAAGGCTTCATTGATTCCTCCAACTAAAAAGTTTGGAATGATAGAAGTGTAAAGAGAGCCTGGCCCAATAATAACCACGTCAGATGATAGGATTGCTTCAAGAGCATCTTCATTTGCTCTCGGATAGTGAGGAATCATAGACATCTTCTCGATTTTTGTGTTTAACCTGTAGCACATTTTTGGAATGTAGGACTCACCCACAACCTTATCCTTGGACTCGAACTCTGCAACAAGATGAGTTTCATCGAGAGTCACTGGAATTACCTTGCCCGTTACATTAAAGACACTAGACATTTCAAGAAGGGCCTTGTCAAAGGACCCAAAAATATCAGTGAGGGCTGCAATTAAAATATTTCCCACATTTTGATCCTTTAAGGATCCTGACTTAAACCTGTAACTCAACAAGTCCCTCATAGTCTTGTCGGTGTTGGAAAGGGCAATGAGGCACCTTCTCACATCACCTGGTGGAAGAATATTTAGTTCTTCTCTTAGGATTCCACTTCCCCCACCATCATCAGACATGGAGACAACAGCAGAAATATTTGTAGTAAAATCTTTTAGTCCACGCAAAATAGTGGAGATGCCTGTACCTCCACCTAGGACTGCTATCTTTTTTTCCATAAATTTTTCTCCATATCCCTATGGGTTACATAGGTGGACTTGTACTCTTCCTTTAAGATCCTGCCTATCTCTTCAGCTATGGCAACAGACCTGTGGAAGCCTCCAGTGCAACCTATCCCAATTGTAAGGACTCTCTTTTGCTCTGCCATGTAGTTGGGAATCAAAAACTTCAAGAGGTCTACAGTCTTATCTATAAATTCTCTTGTGACGTCCCACTTCATTACAAAGGACTTTACTTCCTCGGTATTTCCATTTAAATCTTTAAGTTCCTTAATATAAAAAGGATTTGGCAAAAACCTCACATCAAAGACAAGGTCTGCGTCCTTTAAAATGCCAGACTTAAAACCAAAACTTGTGACTTCAATGGCAAAGTTGTCCTTCTCGTCATAAGAAACAAAGGCCATGAGTTGCTTTCTCAAATTTTTTGTAGAAAGCCCAGTGGTGTCAATGACAAAGTCGGCACTCTCCTTAATCTTTGAAAGAGTTGCTTCCTCAAAATTATAACCATCAACAATGGATCTATTCATAGGGTGGGGTCTTCTAAGTTCCTTGTATCTTGCAATAATAGTTTCCATATCAGCATAGAGGAACAAAAGCCTGATTTTTAAATTCATCCCCTTTAATTCTTCGTAGGCAGAATAAAAGTCATTAAAAAGCTCACCACTTCTCATGTCTACAACAGCAGCTACTTTTTCAAAGTTCTTGCTCTTAGCATCAAGGGCAATGTTACAAAACTTTGGCAAAAGGGCTGGCGCAAGATTATCCATAGCATAGTAGCCAAGGTCCTCAAAGACATCAAGAGCATAGGACTTACCTGATCCACTCATTCCAGTAATAATTATAATTTCCATTTCATCACCAACTTAAAGACACTTAGTCACCAATAATTTTAACTTCTCTCTCCAAAGTCACGTCAAACTTATCGCGAACAACTTTTTGAACTATTTCAATAGTTTCAAGTACATCTTGGGCTGAAGCCTTGTTCTTGTTTACAACGAAGCCACAGTGTTTTTCGCTAATGCCTGCTCCCTTGTGAGTAAAGCCTCTTAGGCCAGAATCATCAATTAACTTCCCTGCAAAATAACCTGTAGGTCTCTTAAAAGTGGATCCAGCAGAAGGCATATCAAGAGGTTGCTTGTCCGCCCTTCTTTGGTCAAAGTCCTCGTACTTTTCTCTTATTTCATTCTTATCGCCATCTTCAAGAGAGAAGGTAGCTCCAAGGACAATCAAGTCCCTCTCTTGAACAAGAGAATGCCTGTAAGAAAAGTTCATCTCCTCACCAGGTACTTCAATAACATCTAAATTCTCATCAAGAAGTCTGACGCTCTTTACCACATTTTTTATTTCCCCATCGTAGGCGCCAGCATTCATAACAATTGCACCACCGAGAGAACCTGGAATGCCGTGAGCAAACTCAAGACCAGTAAGAGAGTTTTCCATGGCGAACTCGCTGATTTTTTTCATGCTTGCCCCAGTACCTGCATAAATTTCCTTGTCAGAAACTTTTTTAACATCATTTAACTTGTTTTTAAGCTTTATGATAATACCGTCAAAGCCCTTGTCCCTTACGATGATGTTAGTGCAGTTACCAAGAATATAATACTTGTAATTATTTTTTCTAATAGATTTTAAAATTTCCACAAGAGCCTCTTCATCCCTAGGCTTAATGAGAAGCTTAGCAGGACCACCAACACAAAAAGAAGTGTGGTTCTTCATAGGCTCATCGTAGAAAAAATCTCCCAAATTTTCATTTATATCAAATAACATAGAACACCTCAATTAAATACTAAGTTAATTATATCATTGAAAGAGGGGAAAAGAAAAAGTTTTAAAAGCTGACGCTTTTGATTGCTTTATAAAGATTTTATCTTTATCTAATTTTTTCTAAAACCTAAAGTTTTAATTCTTCTCTTGGAGGTGGTTAGCAAGTTAACAAAATTTTATTAAAAGCTAAATCTTTTACATTCCTT
>OHAU01002401.1_pt1 | contig 17931 bp, 11 predicted proteins | sample 1577181 | NCBI WGS metagenome assembly OHAU01 (sample SAMEA3541472, study PRJEB24748) | human gut metagenome | biome: human gut; feature: human-associated habitat; material: faeces | place: China | collected 2012 | reverse complement strand
AGTTCTTCCAGAGAGTTCAGTTTTTCACCGGGAACATCAATGGCTTTAACGATGGGGGTAGCGCCGACACTCTTCATAAAGTTAAACATGCGCATCATTTGGGTCACATTACTCTGTGCCTGGGCGCGAAGGAAAGTGGCGGTGCCGTTCAGACTCTGTTCAGAACACCAGTTACTCAGGTGAAGGTAGAGATTGGATGCGTAAAACTCGCGGTTCATTTGAGAGTTGAGTTTGAGAAGCATTCCAGCGGTTGCCATACCTAATATCCTTATATCCAGAAGTGGAGAGGTGCAAGATAAATCAAAACACCATAATTACTGTTTGCAGAATAATTCCTTTCTGCCGGTCCGAAATGTGATCGTGGAGTCAATTCTGACGATGATCTGAAATAAGAATAACGTCTGAACGGGTATAAGAAAATGCTTAAATCATCAAGTTTATATTTTTACATTTCATTGATGAAATCAATGTAACTGTAATGAATTTTAATGATGGTGCCTTTTGTATCTTATTGATATTAATCGATGAATTTGAATTCATGATGAGGCAATGATTTTATAAAACGTTTTTTCATTTTTGCGATATGGCTCTCATTATACGTGTTCTGTTAATTAATGAGCACAGTGATAATTAATGGCGAAATGAATGACGCGCATTTTCCACATCTTTAAGTTGCGGTTATTACACCATTGCAAAAACTCAACGCCAGGTAATGAGGCCTATTGACTGGTTAAAAAGAAGACATCCCGCATGGGTACCAAAGACAACAAGGACTTCCAGGCTAATCTTATGGATTATTCTGCTGTGCACTCGATAATTTGTCTGACAAATTCGCTTTTCCTTATGTCTTTTCCCGCTAAATTTATGCACGTTCTCACTGTAATTCTGCGATGTGATATTGCTCTCCTATGGAGAATTAATTTCTCGCTAAAACTATGTCAACACAGTCACTTATCTTTTAGTTAAAAGGTAATGCTTTGTTTTCCGATTAATTTAACGAATGTCATTCGTTTTTGCCCTACACAAAACGACACTAAAGCTGGAGAGAACCATGCACAAATTTACTAAAGCCCTGGCAGCCATTGGTCTGGCAGCCGTTATGTCACAATCCGCTATGGCGGAGAACCTGAAGCTCGGTTTCCTGGTGAAGCAACCGGAAGAGCCGTGGTTCCAGACCGAATGGAAGTTTGCCGATAAAGCCGGGAAGGATTTAGGGTTTGAGGTTATTAAGATTGCCGTGCCGGATGGCGAAAAAACATTGAACGCTATCGACAGCCTGGCCGCCAGTGGCGCGAAAGGTTTCGTTATTTGTACTCCGGACCCGAAACTCGGCTCTGCCATCGTGGCGAAAGCGCGTGGCTACGATATGAAAGTCATTGCCGTGGATGACCAGTTTGTTAACGCCAAAGGTAAGCCAATGGATACCGTTCCGTTGGTGATGATGGCTGCGACCAAAATTGGCGAACGTCAGGGCCAGGAACTGTATAAAGAGATGCAGAAACGTGGCTGGGATGTCAAAGAAAGCGCGGTGATGGCGATTACCTCCAACGAACTGGATACGGCTCGTCGCCGTACTACGGGGTCTATGGATGCGCTGAAAGCTGCAGGATTCCCGGAAAAACAAATTTATCAGGTACCGACCAAATCTAACGACATCCCGGGGGCATTTGACGCTGCCAACTCAATGCTGGTTCAACATCCGGAAGTTAAACATTGGCTGATTGTCGGTATGAACGACAGCACCGTGCTGGGCGGCGTACGCGCGACGGAAGGTCAGGGCTTTAAAGCGGCCGATATCATCGGTATCGGTATTAACGGTGTGGATGCGGTGAGCGAACTGTCTAAAGCACAGGCAACCGGCTTCTACGGTTCCCTGCTGCCAAGCCCGGACGTACATGGCTATAAATCCAGCGAAATGCTTTACAACTGGGTTGCAAAAGGTGTTGAACCGACCAAATTCACCGAAGTTACCGACGTGGTGCTGATCACGCGTGACAACTTTAAAGAAGAACTGGAGAAAAAAGGTTTAGGCGGTAAGTAATTTGCCGGAAAAATTCCCCTCTGCATGATGCAGAGGGGGTGTGAACGACCAGTGATTCACGGAGACGTTATGCAACAGTCTACCCCGTATCTCTCATTTCGCGGCATCGGTAAAACGTTTCCCGGCGTTAAGGCGCTGACGGATATTAGTTTTGACTGCTATGCCGGTCAGGTTCATGCGTTGATGGGTGAAAATGGCGCAGGAAAATCAACTCTCTTAAAAATCCTCAGCGGCAACTATGCGCCAACCACGGGTTCTGTAGTGATTAATGGGCAGGAAATGTCCTTTTCCGACACGACCGCAGCACTTAACGCGGGTGTGGCGATTATTTATCAGGAACTGCATCTCGTGCCGGAAATGACCGTCGCGGAAAATATCTATCTCGGCCAGCTGCCGCATAAAGGCGGCATTGTGAATCGCTCATTGCTGAATTATGAGGCGGGTTTACAACTTAAACATCTTGGTATGGATATTGACCCGGACACGCCGCTGAAATATCTCTCCATTGGTCAATGGCAGATGGTGGAGATTGCCAAAGCTGTCTCGTACCATTCCGACGTCATCGTGTTCGACGAGCCCACCTCCTCGCTTACTGAGGAGGAAGTGGAGCACCTGTTCCGCATCATCAATATGCTGCGGGACCGCGGCTGCGGCATCATTTATATTTCCCACAAGATGGAGGAGATCCTGCGTATCTCCGACGAAGTGACCGTCATGCGCGATGGCGCGTGGGTCGCCACAGAGCCGGCGGCGGAAATGACGATGGAGCGCATCATCAAGCTGATGGTGGGCCGTGAGCTGACAAACCGCTTCCCGCCCAAGGACAACGAGATCGGCGGCGTGCTGCTGGAGGTGGAGGGCCTGACGGCCATGTATTCCAAGCTGCGCGATGTTTCCTTCAATGTACATAAGGGCGAGATCGTCGGCCTCGCCGGCCTGGACGGCTCCGGCCGCACCGAGGTGCTGGAAAATATTTTCGGCGTGGCTACCCGCAAAAGCGGAGTCATCCGCCTGCACGGCAAAGAGGTGAAGAACCGCCGTGCCCGCGACGCGATCAAAAACAAGTTCGCGCTGCTCACCGAGGAGCGGCGCGCCACGGGCATCTTTGGCATTTTGGACATTCAGGAGAATACCACTATCTCCAGCTTGAAGAAATATAAGGTAAAGGGCCTGTACCTCAGCAGAAAGAAGATGGAGGAGAGTACGGAGTGGTCCATTCGGGCCATGCGCATCAAAACGCCGTCTCAGGATACGAAGATCCGTTCGCTTTCGGGCGGCAACCAGCAGAAAGTCATCCTGGGCCGGTGGCTTCTGACAGACCCCGAGGTGCTGCTGCTGGACGAGCCCACCCGGGGCATTGACGTAGGTGCAAAGTACGAGATCTATCAGCTCATCATCAACCTCGCCAAAGAGGGCAAGGCCGTTATCATGGTGTCCTCGGAAATGCCGGAGCTTCTGGGCGTGTGCGACCGCATCCTTGTAATGTCCGGCGGGCGGCTCGCCGGAGAAGTGGATGCAAAGGCCACGACGCAGGAAGAGATCATGACGCTTGCCGCCAAATACGCATAAGGAGGAATCACTGTGGGAACGAATGCCAAACTGACCATCAAGCAACGCTTGGAAAACTTCAAAGCCATGGAAAAGGAGGATAAGCGGCGCTGGTGGGGCGAGTTTTTCATTGATAATTCGCTCTATATCTTCCTTATTGCGGCTATCATCGGCATTGCCGTCTATAACCCGAACTTCGTGTCGATGAAATCCATCATCAACATCGTTTCGCTCTCGGCCGCGAATCTGCCCATTGCGCTGGGCATCGCGGGCGCGATCATTCTGACAGGCACCGACCTTTCGGCCGGGCGCGTTGTGGGCCTGACGGCTTGCGTGGCGGCTTCGCTGCTGCAGATGGCGGAGTACCCCAATAAGATGTTCCCGGGCATCGGCACTGTCCCCGTGCCCATCGTCATCTTGGCGGTCATTGCCATCGGCGCGCTGGTGGGCGCTGTCAACGGCTTTTGTACGGCCAAGTTCAATCTGCACCCGTTCATTGTCACGCTGGCCACCCAGCTCATCGTGTACGGCACGCTGCTCATTTACCTGATGCAGGGCAACAACAACGGGCAGTCTATCTCCGGCCTGGATAAAAGTTATACCAATCTCATCACCGGCAGCATCCTTTCGGTGCCGGACGGCAAGGGCAATATGGTCCCCATCCCCAACTTTGTGTGGTATGCCATCGTGATCACCGTCGTGATGTGGTTCGTCTGGAACAAGACGACTTTCGGCAAGAACATGTTCGCCGTAGGCTCCAATCCCGAGGCTGCGAACGTCTCCGGCGTGAACGTCGCCGCCACCACCATTCTGGTTTTCACGCTGGCGGGCGTGATGTACGGCTTCACCGGCTTCATCGAGGGCGCGCGCATCGGCGCGAATACGGCAAACACCGGCTTGAACTATGAGCTGGACGCCATCGCGGCCTGCGTCATCGGCGGCGTCTCGTTCGTCGGCGGCATCGGCAAGATCCGCGGCGTCATCATCGGCGTGGTGCTGCTGCGCATTATCTTCGTGGGCCTCACGTTTATGAGTGTCTCGTCCAATCTGCAGTACATCATCAAGGGCCTGATCATCCTTGTGGCCTGCGCCATCGATATGCGCAAGTATCTGGTACGCAAGTGACCGGAGGGCGCCATGGAAGAAGAACACCGCTCGGAAGGCGCGCTCCGGGACACTGCGCCCGAGCCGCGGTACCGCGGCTCGAACAATATGTACCGCGGCGTGACGATATCCGTGAAGGCGCTGACCGGAGCGATTTTGGCTGGTCTGGCCGCGCTTGCGCTCGCCATCGTGTTTCTTGCGGGCAGCGGCGGATTCACCGTTACGTTTGAAACCGACGGCGGTTCCCAGGTGCCCGCGCAGACCTGCCGCTACGGCGAGCTGGTCCGGCGTCCCGAGGACCCCGTGAAAGAGGGATATGTCTTTGACGGCTGGTATTGGGATGTGGAACGTGAGCACAGACCCTGGGATTTTGCGCAGGATACGGTGGAGGACAGCATGTACCTCTACGCGCGCTGGCAGCCCGTGCCGTAAATGCGGCGCCGCGCCGAATCAAAGCTTAAAGGGCCCTGTACGGTTTTCCGTACAGGGCCGCCGTGTTTTTCCGTCCTTATGCTTTCCTTAGAATTGCGCGTTAGGATACAGCTGCGGAAGCAAAAAGGAGTGGAGAAAACATGAAAAAACAAAATGGAATACGCGCCGTCCTGTGGACGGTCCTCATGCTGGCGGCCGTTCTGACGGGCTGCTGTGCCGATGGAGAGGACGCCTGCACGCTGGACCCGGCGAACCCGGCACGCTTTACCTGCGGCGGGGTGGAATATATTACGCTGCGGGAGGCTGTACCGCGTGATGCAGTGGGGCGCAAGCTGGGCGATATCCAGACACTGGCGGCGGTGGACGGGGAAGGGCGCGTCGTGGATACCTGCGGTGTGACGCTTTCCTTCTCTGCTTTGGCCCGGCTGGAGGAAAGGCTGCCGGAGGGCGGGCGCACCGTGCAGGTGCTGAACGTATGGGCGCTGCCCGGCACGACGGACGGCGCTGTGGCCGTGATGGTGGACGGCACATTCCGCTGCGCAGTACCCGCGGATGTACTGCCGCCGGAAGCGGAGGTCCTCAGCTTTGCACGGCAGGCCGGGGGATACGGGGAGGCCTTTGCGGTGATGCCGGAGGACTGCCGCAGGCTCACTTGCGGAGAGACAGTCTACCTTGTCACAGATACACCCGTTGCGCCGGAGGCGCAGGGCGCATATCTGGGCGTGCTTGCCCGCTCCTGCGTGTTCGATGCGGATACCGGGCGGGAACTGACGCGCGCGGAGCTGGAGCATATCGAACCGGTGCCGGGGCCGCTTTCCGCCCAGCGGCGGGAGAGCCGCGTGTACGGCGCGGTGTACGCGCTGGAGGGAACGGACAGCGGATCGGCTGTGGCGGTAGAGGTGGACGGCGCATTGCTGCGGGCCGAAGCGGAGCGGCGCGTGCCGGGCGCGTCCTGACGCTGCCATCCGGGCGGCCCTTTGCCGCATCCCTGCCGGAGGGCTGGCGCAAAAAAAGGCGCTCTCAACAGCCGGAATGGCTGCGGAGCGCCTTTTTGGTTTTTCCGTGGGCCTATTTCCGTACAGGCGCAGGCCCGGTGCTCTCCCGGACGATCAGCTGCGGACGCAGCAGCACCTTGCTTACGGCAACACCGTTCATCAGACTGTCCAGCAGGCTGAACGCACTTTTGCCCAGCGCCAGCCTGTCCTGCCGGATGGTGGTAAGGGGCGGTTCGCAGCCGGCGGCCAGCGGAAGGTCGTCGTAGCCCATCACGCTCACGTCCCCGGGCACGCGCAGGCCCAGACGCCGCAGCTCGGCCAGCACCCCCCGGGCGATGCCGTCGCTGGCGCACAGGATGGCTGTCGCGCCCTGTGCAAGAAAATGCGGCACGTATTCGCGCGCACAGTTTTGTTCATAATACCCATAGGCCATCATCCGTTCGTCGGCGGAAAGCCCGCACAGCCAGGTGGCGTGCAGGAAAGCCAGCCGCCTTTCCTCAGACACCATTGAATCCCGCGTGCCGTTCAAAAAGGCGATTTTCCGGTGTCCCAATCCGGCCAGATGCCGCACGCCGAGCTCCACGCCCTCCCAACTGTCGGTGCCCACATATCCGACGCTGGCGTTGGGAACGCAGTTGTCCAGCAGCACTGTGGGCGTGCCAGTGCCGGCCAGCGCACGCATGTATGCATCCTGCGGCGTCAGGCCGAGAATGAAGGCGCCGCCGTATCCGCCCTCCAGCAGCAGGCTGCCGTATTTGGTGCGCGCCTGCGCCTCGGGCGTGGTGGGCAGCACATCCACGGCCCATCCCCGTGCCGCGGCCGCCAGCCGGAACCCGGCCACGATCTCGTACCCGAACTGGCCGATGTTGGCGTATTCCATATTTTCCACCAGCACACACACCTTGGGCTGTGCCTGCCTGCGGGCACGCTTGGCCGCATAGCCCATTTCCACCGCCGTGTCCAGCACAAGCTGGCGGGTCTCTGCGCTCACGTCCGGCGCGCCGTTCAATCCTTTTGAAACCGTGCTCACCGCGATTCCCAGCCGTTGGGCAATGTCTCGGATCGTCACCAAGCGCTGCGCCTCCCTTCGTTGTCCGATATCCTGTTTAGTATAACCCGCACCGCCGCTCTTTGCAATGGGAGAGAAAGAATATTTTATTGAAATATCACAAAATACGCCTTGACGAAATCCGTATCCAATGCTAACATGGTGGTGTTCTACGAAAATTTGCGAAAATAAATTGCTTTTATCCCGCGGCGGCGGTTCAGGAAAGGAGTTTTTCCATGAAAAGAGATATTCAGATACTGACGGGGCAGGTGCTTGCGGCCGACTGCCGGAAAACCATTGCCCAGGCTACGCCCCGTGAGCTGTACAACGCGGTGTCCAAAGCAGCGCTGGACCTCGCTGCGGACGCATGGAAGCGCGCGCCGGGCAAGCGCGTGGCGTACCTTTCGGCGGAGTTTCTTGTGGGACGCCTCGTTTACGCCAATCTGCTGAACATGGGCCGCCTGGGCGAGGTGCAGCAGATGCTGCTGGACGCGGGTGTGGATGCGAACGTGTTTGAAGAGATCGAGGACGCGGCGCTGGGCAACGGCGGCCTGGGCCGCCTGGCCGCGTGCTTTTTGGATTCCGCCGCCACGCAGGGCGTGCCGCTGGACGGCTACGGCATCCGGTACCAGTACGGCCTGTTCAGGCAGTATTTTGAGGATGGCTTCCAGAAAGAGACCGCCGATGACTGGCAGCGCTTTGGAGATCCATGGAGCGTTCGCCGGGAGGAGGATGCCGTCACTGTGCAGTTCGGCGGGCAGGCCGTGCGCGCCGTGCCTTACGACACGCCTGTCATCGGCTACGGAATGAAAACCGTCAATACACTGCGTCTGTGGCAGGCCGAGCCGTTCCAGGCATTCGATTTCAATTTGTTCAACGCCCAGAAATATGCCGCTGCCGTGCGCGAGCGGGACGCCGCCGAAGATATCAGCCGTGTGCTGTACCCCAACGACGACACCGACGCAGGCAAGCGCCTGCGCCTCAAGCAGCAGTATTTCTTCTCCAGCGCGTCGCTGCAGGACATGGTGCGTGCTTACCGCGCGGCCCATGGCGGGGATTTCACCCATTTTGCCGACGCATACGCGGTACAGCTCAACGATACCCACCCCACAGTGGCCATTCCCGAGCTGCTGCGCCTGTTGGTGGAAGAGGCGGGCATGCGTTTTGCCGACGCAGTACAGGTGGCCCACGATACCTTTGCCTACACCAACCACACCATTATGCCCGAGGCGCTGGAAAAATGGGATCAGAAGCTGTTCCGCGGCGTGCTGCCCCGGGTGTATCCGTATGTGAAAAAGCTGGACGCGCTGCTGCGCCGCACGCTGGAGCAGAGGGGCGTGCCCATGGGCGAGGTGTCCCGCTATGCCATCCTGGAGGACGGCATGGTGCATATGGCGCGTATGGCCATTTTTGCCACCCACTCCACCAACGGTGTGGCGCGCCTGCACACTGAGATATTGAAGGACACCGCTCTGCACGAATGGTACGAGCTGTATCCCGAGCGGTTCAACAACAAGACCAACGGCGTTACCCAACGGCGCTGGCTGGCGCTGGCAAACCCGGAACTGGCGGCGCTGCTGCACGACGCTGTTGGCGACGGCTGGCTGACAGACCTCTCCCAGCTCAAGCGGCTGGAGCCCTGCGCGGACGACCCTGCGTTTCTGGCGCGTTTCATGGACGTCAAGCGGGAGAAAAAACGGCAGCTCGCGGCGTATGTGGAAAAGCACGAGGGCGTGCGGCTTCGCGCAGACTTCCTGCTGGATGTGCAGGTAAAGCGCCTGCATGAGTATAAGCGCCAGCTTCTGAACGCTTTTTCCATTCTGGACACATACTATGGCCTGAAGGAGGGGCGCATCTCCCGCGCGGATTTCGCGCCCACCGTCTACCTGTTCGGAGCAAAAGCCGCGCCGGGCTATGTGCGGGCCAAGGGCATCATCAAGTATATCAACGAGCTGGCGGAACTGGTGAACGGCGATGCGGACGTGAACGGCCTGATGCAGGTGGTGTTTGTCCAGAACTACAACGTCAGCTATGCGGAAAAGATTATCCCGGCGGCGGATGTGTCCGAACAGATCTCCACGGCCGGCACGGAGGCGTCCGGCACCAGCAACATGAAGTTCATGCTGAACGGCGCGGTGACGCTGGGCACACTGGACGGAGCAAACATCGAGATCGCAGAGCAGGCCGGCGCGGAGAACGAATATATCTTCGGCGCCCGCGCCGATGAGATCGCGCGTCTGCAGAAGGACGGCTACGACCCGAACGCCGTCCTCGCGGCGGAGCCGCGCGCAAAGCGCGTGGTGGAAAGCCTGGTGGACGGCACATTTTCCGACGACGGCACAGGCATGTTCCGCGAACTGTATGCCTCCCTCACCGAAGGCGCAAGCTGGCACAAGCCCGACCACTACTTCCTGATGCGGGATTTTATCGAGTACTGCGACGCGCGCCTGGCTGTCAACCGGGACTATCGCGACGCGCGGGCTTTCGCGGCAAAGTGTGTGCGCAATGTGGCAAACGCGGGCGTGTTTTCGTCCGACCGTACGATTCTGGAATATGCGCGGGACATCTGGCACGTGTAAACGCATGGGATAAAGCAAAACGGCATGGAGCAAAAGTTCCATGCCGTTTTTTTATGCCTTCAGCATCCGCCAGAGCGTGGTGCGGCTGATGCCAAGGCTCTGCGCCGCACGGCTTTGGTTGTCACCGCTTTTTTCCAATACCATTCGGACGATCTCCCGCTCGATGAGGGCCAGCGGCTGGGAGAGGTCGAGAGAGGCGGCGGGGGAGGCCGCCGTATCCGCGTCGGCGGGCGCAAGGGAAAGCTCCGCCTGCAGGGCGGCCTGAACGTCCGACAGCCGGATTTGTGCATCCGTGCACAGTTCCGTCAGCCGTTCCATCACGCGGTGGAACTGCAGATAGTTCTGCGTCCACGGATACTGGCGCAGCAGCGTAAGCGCATCCGCGTCGATGCCGCGCCACTGCCTGCCGGTGTCTATCGTATGGCGGTCCAGATACAGGCTGAACGCGGTTTCCACCTTCGCGGGTTGGGCGTGCAGGGAGGAAAGGCAGAGGGGAAAGCAAGACAGGCGGTTGATGAATTCCATTGCCGCTCCGCTGATGCGCCCGTCACCGGCTTCCACACGCGAAAAAATCAGCTGGTTGTGCTTCGCGGTCTGTCCCTCCAGCAGAAAGGCCAGAAGCTGGCGCCACTGCGTATCGTCCAACGCGTTCAGGTTTTGGAAATACAGCGTGTTTTCCGTATCGCAAAGCGGAGAGCTGTGGTGTCCCAGCAGATAATTCCAGGTTTTACGGCTCAGCAGGTTACAGTCGATCTGAATAAAAGGGTGGCTGCGACGCGCGCTGCGCAGGTAGATCGTGCGCGCCAGATATTCCTTCCCTGTTCCGGCGGCGCCGAACAGAAACACCGGTGCGCGTCCTGCCGCCGCCTGCAGGATGCTTTGATGATATTGGGCGGTGAGGCCGGTGATGTTATAGATACCGGCGGAGCACGCCTCCTCCAATTGGCTGCAGTTATAGTAGCTGATGCCGTATTTGTCCCCGGCAACAGGGGGGGTGGAAGCGAGAAAATAAAAGGCGGTATAGGCCTCTCCGTCGGAGGGAAGCTGCATCGCTTCAATGTTGTACAGCAGCCCGCGGAACTGCTGCATGACCTTGATGCGTCCCGCGGCGGCCACGCTCTCGATTTTTTCGCGCAGCATGTCCAGCAGCTCTGCGGAGGCGTCCTCCAGCGTGGAAAAAACCAGCTTGCCCGCACGGGTGAATACTACGGTCTGGCTGGTGCGTTTGTGCAGGAGCTGGCGCAGGAACTGGTTCTCGCTGCGCAGCTGGCGGTTGGCGCTGCAGAAAAAAACAGCCTGGTCGAACGCGGCGCGGATGCTTTCAGCGCTGGAGGTGATAAGGAAAGCGTTGACGTCCATCTCCTTGGCGGCGGTGTAGGTGACCATATCGCACAGGACCGAGGCATATTCCTCCCGCCGCAGGTATTGCAGCGTGGTAACGGCCTGGCTGGAGGATTGTATGGTAAATACGTCCAGCTGGTATGGCAGCAGCGTCCGCAGGATGCCCATATCCTGTGTGATGTTGGAATATCCCACAATGGCCACTCGCCCCTCGTGAATGTTGGCGCGCTGAAGCGTGCACAGGACATCGTACACGGTGGTGCCGATCTCGATGACCGGCAGCGAAACGGATTGTTTCAGCAGTCTGGCCGTGCCGCCCCGGGAGATGATCACATCAAAATTTGCGTGGAAGCCTTTCTGCGCGAGCTCCAGCCCTTTGGCCAGATCGCCCACGCTGATGGTCAGCTCCAGGACGTCGTATTCTTTCGCGGTCTCTGTTAAAAGCGGCACCATCCCGGGATAGGGCGAGATCGCCAGTACTTTGATGGATGGCATTTTCTTTCATCTCTCTTTTGTTTAAAAATGAAACATATTTTTGCTTTATTATAGCGAATTCACAAAGAAAACACAACAAATTTTCTTAAGCGTTTCATAATGAAACGATTTGCGAAGGGATTCTGCATACCAGCATAAAAAATACGCCTGTATAATGAAAATGACGAAAGGTCCGCCGGACAGGGATAAGAGGAGAGCCTATGATACATTTATTTGTAATTGCGGATGATTTTACAGGCGCGCTGGATACAGGCGTACAGTTTGCCTCCTATGGAGCGGCCACGAAGGTCGTTGTGGGGACAGGCCTGCAGGCACTGGAGGCAGACGCGCAAACACAGGTGCTCGTGGTGGATGCCGAGACACGCCACCTTCCGGCGGCGCAGGCATATGATACGGTCTACCGCCTGGTGCGCTGGGCAAAGGAAAAAAAGATCGGATGCATCTATAAAAAGACAGATTCCGCGCTGCGCGGGAATATCGGGGCAGAGCTTTCCGCCGCGCTGGCAGCGGATGGAGGCGACAGGCTCCATTTCGTGCCCGCCTTCCCGAATCTGGACCGCGTCACCCGCGGCGGCGTACACTACATCGGCGGCGTGCCCGTTGCCCAAAGTGTGTTTGGAAAGGACCCCTTTGAGCCGGTGACGCATTCCCGTGTGGAGGATATTCTGCATGAACAGACGGATACACTGTGCGCCTATATCCCCGGCGGCGGTTCCGCAGAGGGCAAAGCAGGCGTGCTGGTCTATGAAGCTCAGACGAACCGGGATATGGCGCAGATCGCCGACCGGCTGGCGGCCCGGAGCGAGACCGGACTGCTGGCCGGCTGCGCGGGCTTTGCATCCGTGCTGCCGCGGCTGTTGCAGCTGTCCTGCCGGGACACCGCGCCGCTGCCGCTCTGCGGCCGTCTGCTCGCGGTCTGCGGCAGCATCAACCCGGTCTCGCTGGAGCAGTGCGCGCAGGCCGAGGCGCAGGGAGCGCCCCGCTTCAGCCTCACGCCGGAGCAGAAGCTCTCGCGGGACTGGGCGGCCGGCGCGCAGGCGGGCGAAATGATGGGGGCTGTGTTACGGGTCTGTTCGCAGGAGCCGGTGGTGGTGCTGGACACAGGCGGCGCGGTGGAGAACGCGGGCGCGGACAAAACCGCAGACCGCATCCAGATCGCCAATACGCTGGGCGCGCTGCTCAAGCGTCTGCTGGACGACGGGCTGGAGAGCACGGTGCTGATCATGGGCGGTGATTGTCTTTTGGGCCTGATGCGCCAGCTGGATGTAACGGAGATCATGCCTCTGTGCGAAGTCGCGCCGGGCGTGGTGCTGTCGCAGTTCACCTATGGCGGACGGCAATGGAACCTTGTTTCCAAATCCGGTGGGTTTGGAGCAAAGACACTGTTTTATGACCTGCAAAACATTCTGGAACGATGGAAAAAGGAACTGCCCGCGGTGTGACGGGGCATGCAGCCTTTCGGACAGGAAAAAAGGAGAAGATAAAATGCGTATCGCCTGGGAAGGACGGGAGCTGTACTGCCATATCTCAACAAAAGCAGGCTTTGACCCGGTAAAAACACTTTATGTCTGCGCTCCGGGCGCGGATGCGGCAAGCTATGAAGCCGCCGCACGTTTTGCGCAGGCATCCGGCTGGCGGGAAATCGCAGAGCAGGACGGGGCGGTACTGGTGCTCCCCATCGTGCCGTACGGCTGGCGGGCGGAGGACGCGGGGCTGCGGATGGAGATCTACCGCGGCACGCGCGGCAGCTTTCCGACCCAAAGCGGGAAAAGCCTGTATGGGCGCGGCGGCTATTTGTGGTGTTGGGAAACACTGATCTATGCGGTGGGATATGAGGACGGCGCCTCTTTCCTGGGCGACGCCTCGGCTGCCTGTCCAAGCTTTTTTGCTGCGGCGGCGCTCGTGGGCGGCGTGCCGCAGGATTATACGCCCGGGGAGCGTCCTTCCAGCCACTGGCTCGTGGAAAATGTGAGCGCGGATTATAAAACCCTGAACCGGGAGTTGCCCGTCTGCCTCTGGCTGATGGTGCGTGAACGGCAGGAGGCGGACGCGGCTGTCCGCTATTTCAACCGGAGCAACGGCGCGCAGGGGCCGGGCTGTGAAGAAATGTTCGATGATATTTCCGCGACGGTCTACCGGGCGCCGGATGGCGGAGCGGCGCAGGTACGGATTTCGACCGGAACCTTCGGCCCGGAGCCTGCGCTGGCGCGCACGGTTTTTTCACAGCTTTTTGAACGCGTCATCCGCTGGAAAAACGGCCCGGATGGAAAGCTGACGCCTTTCATGAGCCGTGCGGACTTTTATGCGTCCCCGCGCTTTGCGCTGGATTCTGTTGTGTACGGGGGCCGCAGCTACGGCTTTTTCGTTCATGTGCCGGAAGGGCTGACGGCGGAGCAGGCCAGGGGCCTGCCGCTGGTGTTCAGCGTACATGGCCGGGGCGAACCGGCCTGGATGTTCGCGGAGAAAAACGGCTGGGACAGGCTGGCGGACGAGACCGGCGCGTTTCTGCTGGCCGTGCCGGACTCTCCGGAAAACATCTGGTTTCTGGAACGCGACGGCGGTGTATTCGCCCGGATGATCGACAGGCTCCACAGCCGTTACGGCATCGACCGGGAGCGCGTTTATCTGACGGGCTTTTCCAACGGAGGCATGATGACACGGGAGGCGGGCACGCGGTATCCGCAGCTTTTCGCGGCTTTATCACCCTGGAATGCACCGCCTGCCGAGACCTGGCCCGGCTTTGCGGAAGGCGGGTGGCAGATGCCGTGCTTCATCTATCTGGGTGACAACGACCCCGTCGCGCGGGGCACGGAAGAACCGCTGCTGGAGCAGATGCTCCGGGCAAACTGTTGTGCGGCTGTGCGGACGGCCGGGGGCTTTGTGCCGGATGCGATATACAACGGCGAAAACCATTACACTGCCGCGCGTGGGTATACCGAGGGCGAACGCTTTGGCACAGCGGTCTACCGGGACGCGCAGGGCGTACCGCGCGTATGTGTGACAGTGATGAAAAATATGCCCCACGGAGCGATCCACGATGAGAGCCGGGCGGCATGGGAATTTATGAGACGGTATCGGAGGCCGGGAAACGGAAAGGCTGTGGAAACGGTGCCGCATACAGAGAGCACAGAAACAGAATGCGCAAAACAAAAGGAGGAGCGACTGAAGTGAACGATACGATGAACGAGATCACAGCATTTTCTCCCTTCGGAGGACGTCTGGTGCTGGAGGAGGTCAAAGGTGCGCAGGAACGCGCGAACGTGCCGGAGAACAGCATCGAGACGAAGGCGGGCGATGACCGCAGCATGTACGTCTATGTGCCGGCTTCCGGCTGCCCGGACGCGAAACAGACGCAGGTCGTCATGTTTCTGCGGGATGGCGCGGACGAAGCCTCCGCCCAGGCGGCCATGAAAGAATATGGTTTGGACGCGCTGGCGGAAAAGGAGCATTTTGTGCTGGCCTTCCCCAATCCGCGGCAAAGCGGCTGGAGCGAAAGGGATGCGGAAGACATGGACTATCTCTCCCGCTGCTTTATGGCCCTGCCGTAGGGCAAGGGAAAGGTCGGCGGGTTCATCGGAATGATCTTCTATATCGGCGGTTCTCCGTCAGCCGGCGCACTGCTGCTTGCGATGAGCGCGCGAAGGCCCCTGAATGTGGCGGGCGTGCTGCTCTCGGAGCTCCCTGCGGATTACAGCATCCCGCAGGACGGCGTGAACGCGCCGCAGGTGGCTTATCTCTGCGGCGGAGCCGCCCGCGCCGCAGATTATTTTGGAAAGGTGAACGGAGTGACGGGAGCGGACGCCCGGCCGCTGGAGCACGCGGTGCTTTACACCAGCCCCGTAAACCCAAATGTGCGGCACATCGTGTCCGAGCTGCCGTTCAGCGCGCAGGAAGCGGTCCGTGCATGGGACATGCTGTTCTGCAAAGCGAGGCGCTGGTCCAACGACACCTATGGGACATATCAAAAGCGCACGGATTTTACGGCCCGCGGCTTTGTGGCACACGTCAACGACCCGGGCCTCGGCGTGAACGAAGGCTTTGCCCATACCTGGTACGAATATGTACCGCCCCGTCTGCGCGGCGGCAAAGAAAAAGTGCCGCTGGTGTTTTATTTTCACGGCATCGGCTGCGTGCCGCTGTACGGCGCGGAGCAGAGCGGCTGGCACGATATCGCCGACAGGGAAAACTTTATCGTCGTATATCCCAAGCCCGCCCGCAACAAGGCGTGGAACATCTGGGATGAGCCGGGCATGCCCAGCGACCAGGCCTTTGTGCTGGCGCTGCTGGAGCATATGAAGCGGACCTATGCCATTGATGAAAGCCGCGTGTACATCTCCGGTTTTTCCATGGGCGGCATGATGACCAACGCTCTGGCATGTGCATATCCCGAGCTGTTTGCGGCGGCAGCCCCTTGCAACGGATTCAATTCCGGCTATCTGGTCCCGGCGTCGGAAATGTGGACGATGCTGCGGAAAATGCCCACCGGCCGCGGTTTGCCGGACGGCCCTTCCGAACCGGTCACCCGTACACGTGTACGGGCGGATGCGAAAAAGGCTGCCTTTGCCTACCGTATGCCCCTCATCCAGAATTCGGGCCTGCTGGACGGCACATGGCCCGCCGCGCAGGACGATCCCTTCAAGCGGTTGGCTTCTTTTGATTACTGGAAAACGTACAACAATATTCCCCTCACGCCTTACGAGCCTGCCGCCGCGTGTGAATCCGGCCTGACGGCCGACGAGACATTTTATGACTGTGCGGACGGGCGCTTCCTTCACCACCGTTGGTTCAGCCGCGATGAAGGAAAGCCCGCGCTGTTTGAAGTTGTGCTCGCAAAGCGTATGCCCCACGCGCTGGACCTGCGCCAGTTGGAGCTTGCCTGGCAGTTTATGAAAAGGTTCTCACGCGGGAAGGACGGTTCTCTGCACATCGACCCGTAACGCGCCCGCTGCGAAACGGCCGGACGCTTTGAGACCACAGCAGATGGGAGGAATGGAAAAGAAAAGACGGGAGTGGAAAATGGTATCTGCATATTGGAAAACACGGCAAAAGCGAATAGAATGAAGGAGTGAATCACAAATGACAATTCAAATGATCATTACATTGGCAATCGTGATCGGCATGATCGTCATGATCATGTCGGACAAATTTGCCTTCGGCGCACCGCCGCTGATCGCCTGCGTTCTTCTGGTACTGACGGGCTGCGCCACCATGTCCGAGGCCTTTGCGGGCTTTGTGGACAAAAATGTCATCATGATCGCCGGCTTTATGGTGGTCATGGCGGCGTTGGAAAAAACCAGCCTCATCGACAAGGTCAAGGCAACGATGTTCAATATGGCCAGCAAGGGCGGATATCGCAACTACATCCTGTTGCTGATCGTTGTCATGCTGGGTGCCAGCGTGATGAGCGGTACAGGCTATTATGTATTGGTGCTGAGCTTGGTATCCACTATCCCCTACAATAAAAATCTGCCTATTTCAAAAATCTTTATGCCCTTGGGCTATGCCACTTACAACCCCATCGTACCTGTGAATATGGCGTTTTACGTGGGCTTGGTGGCCTCTCTGCTGGAGAGTTCCGGCGTCACAGGCACCGCAGTGCCGCTGCTGGTATATTCCGGCATCAAGCTTGTCAGTTCTATCGCGTTTTTGGTGTGGGCGGTTATCGGTTACCGCTTCCTGCCGGACCACCCCATTGCCGAAGCGGGCGCGCAGGCTTCCGAACAAAAGTCAGAGGGCGAAAAGCTGTCCAGGTGGAAAGAAATCGTTGTGTATATTGCTTTCGTGGTCAACTTCGTAGCTATGATCTTCCTGGATAAGCTGGGGGAGCCGGGCTATGCCATCCCCGGCGTCATTGCCGCCGTACTGTTCGTTTTGGGCATCCTCAATTTCAAGGAAGTGCGCAACAATATTGCCTCTCCGCTGATTCTTATGATGGCCGGCGTCATCGGCGTGGCCGGCGCCCTGGCGAACTCCGGCTTCACCGCCATGGTGGGTGACGCGGTGGCCGGCGCTTTGGGTACCAGTGTCAGCCCATTTGTCATCGTATTGGTGTTCACACTGCTCACCAGCCTGAGCGCTACGTTCACGGGCGCCAGCTTCGGTTCCCTGTTCGTATTTGCGCCCATCGCCATCTCCGCTTGCGTCAGCATGGGGTTGGATCCTACGGCTGTGGTTGTGGCTTGTGTCACCGCCGCTTGGATCAACTGGATCATGCCCATCGACGGTATGCCTGCTATGATTCTTGGCATGGGCAAATACAAGCTGGTTGATTTCTGGAAGTTCACTCTGCCGTTGTACGTCATCCAGATTCTGGTGCTGTGCGGGGCCTGTGTGATTGTATTCCCCATG
>OHAU01002396.1_pt1 | contig 17970 bp, 10 predicted proteins | sample 1577181 | NCBI WGS metagenome assembly OHAU01 (sample SAMEA3541472, study PRJEB24748) | human gut metagenome | biome: human gut; feature: human-associated habitat; material: faeces | place: China | collected 2012 | reverse complement strand
GAAAAGCTTTTGCTTGACATTTGTCTCGGAAAGCCCGTGTTTGGCAGCGATATCTTTTACTTTCATGTGCTTTACATAGAAGTCAATAATTATAGATTGCTCATCAAATTTGAGTTGATTTAATATGCTATCTTTCATCTCGGAAATAAGCTCATCGGAAATTTCTGAAAAATCGTGCATATCAAGAGTGAAAATTTCCACAGTGGTTTTATAATGTATTATTTTATTTATATGTTCGGATTCTCTTTTTCTGTTTTTGTATTCCATTTTTATTTTATTGTTTGCAACAGTAGTAAGCCACGCCTTGGGGCTCTTTATTTCTGTTCCGGATCGTCTGGCTTCAAGTAATGCCATAAACACATCTTGAACACAGTCTTCAACATAGTCAGGTGTGTCTTTTAGCTTGAATTTGCAAAAGCTTATTATGTACTCTTTATAAAGATTCCAAAGCTGCTTGCATTCCTCTGTAATTTCATCTTTCTCTCCGATAACCAATTAAAATCATCCCCTACGTAATTATTCCGGTACAACGATACTTCGGTTGAACATCAATGCCGGAAATGAATGCCTGCCTTGACGCGATGAATTTGCCGATATTGAAGGCTAAGACAATCGTATGGATTTATTATACTATAAATTGTGGAAATGAGCAATAAATGTGCAAAAATAATGTTGGTGAAGGTGTTCAAAAAGGACTGGTGAAAATGCATAATTGTACTTGAGCATATTGCCCAAATTGCCGTATCGATTTATGACATAGGGGACAAAAATAAAATGTGAAATGTGCACAACTTGTCGAATGATAGTTTGTGCATATTTTTTTGTAACCAAAGACGGTTTTAAGACACTATAAAAGTGTATTGAACTGATAGATTTTATCAGTTGGGAGAGACGATATAAAACCATTTGGAAATTGGGTGACAGCGTAGGGTTAATAGTAAGCGTGATGTAGTGAATGCTGTAAAAAGAGAGGAGATTTGGTAATGAAAAAGACAAAAGTCGTAACAAAACTGATAGCCATAATTTTGTCAATACTTGTGGTTGTTCAAGTTGCCCCAATGTCAACTTTTGCCGAAACAATTGAAACAGAAAGTGAAAAGTTTGAGGAAAGTGGGTATTCTACTGAAGTATCTCAGGAAGAGGAAGACCCAATAGTAATAGGAGAAGATGTAGATCGTCGTGACAGCAGTAACACCAAGTATTTTAAGATGAGCGATGGAACAATAAAGGCTGCTGTGTACAAAGATCCTGTTCTTTATCAGGATAGCGCTGGTAAGTGGCAGGAGATAGATAATACACTTGAAACATCAGACAATGAGAATGATGAGCTTTCAAACTTTAACGGATATGCAACCAAAAGCAATAAGTTTAGGGTGAAGTTTGCAAAGAATTCAAACCAGAAAAAACTTGTCAGCATAAAAATGGGCGATTACTCGGTCAGCCTTTCTTTGCTTAACAAAACGAAGAAGAACAACTCGTCAATGAAGCAGGAGAAGAAAGCTAAAATCGAGGACTTAACCGCAGCTAGCAAGGCCAGTCAAAAGATATATTATGAAAACATTCTTCCCGATACAAATATAGAGTACATAGTTAATGGATCGGGAGTCAAGGAAAATATTGTAATAAAATCCACGCAGAACAACTATCAATACAGCTTCGAGATCGATGTGAAAGATCTTACGCTCACATTGGAAGATGACGGCTGTATATACGCGAAAGATGTCAACACGGGAAAAACTGTGTTTGTTCTTCCCAAGCCGTTTATGCTTGATGCAAACTATGAGTATTCAGACAGTGTGAGTTACAGTATCAGTTCAAAAAATAAAAAGAAGTATGAGATTACTGTAACTGCGGATGCCGAATGGATAAATAGCAGCGACAGGACATTCCCTGTTACGATTGACCCCGCAATACAGACAGAGCAGTCAAACACAGCGATGGATTCGGTTTATGTTGCTTCCGGAAAGCCGACTACAAATTACTGGCATGGTCCGATGATAATGGTTGGTAAAGAGTCGTCGGGCATAGGAAAGTGTCAGGGGCTGCTTCGCTTTGACTTGCCGTCTTTAAACCGCGGAGATGTTGTTATTGATGCAGAACTTTACGCTGCGCAGATAAAGTGTGACGCATATTCAAATACAACTCCGGATGCTGCAATAGAAGTACATGCAGTAACAAGTAGTTGGAATAAGAAAACAGTAACATGGAACACAAAACCGAGCTTTGAATCAACAACAGCAGATTTTGAAATTCTCAAAGCCGGCGGTACTCAGCAAGAGACTCGTAAATGGAATGTCACCTCTATCGTAAAACGGTGGTATGAAAACACTTCGTTCCCCAATTATGGATTCCTGTTTAGATCATCAACAGAAAACGGTTCAACATACAATTTGTCATGTAATTATCTTTGGCTTTATGGAGAGAAATACTCGCAGAGCACGGCCGGATATCCGATACTTTCCATAACATTCAGATCAAACAAGGGACTTGAGTCGTATTGGAGCTATACAGACATCAGCGCCGGAAGAGCCGGTACTGCTTCTATCTGCGAATTCTCCGGCAACCTTGTATTTACTCACGGTGATACAACAACACCTGGCAGTCGCGCTCCGGCATCTATTTACCATGTTTTTAACAACTACATGGCAGGAGAGGGCTTTGGTACCGTTATGCCATACAGAGGTCATGGTTGGATGCTTAGCTGTCAGCAGCAGCTTCTTCCGTCATCAAAATTTGGTCTGTCAACATCTGCACAGGCGACATATCCGTATGTATATATTGATGGTGACGGAACTGAGCACTACTTCTACAAAAAGAGCGATGGTACAATGATAGATGAGGACGGTATGGGATTGACCCTTACTGTTCCGAAGACAAACAACAATAATTACTACAAAATATCCGATGATAAGGGAAATGTGATGTGGTTCAATGTTGCGGGAGCATTTGCGCGTTCTCTTGACAGCAACAGCAATCAGATAGCAAACTACTATGCATCGTCGACGGACCCCAAAATCTGGAAGGTGACTGATGGGGCGAATCATGCTGTAACTATTTCTCCGACCACTGATAATCTCGCAGTTCAGAGCATAACCGATAGCGCGGGAAGAGTGACGAGATATAACTGGAGCTCCGGTTTGCTGCTCAGCATAACATATCCCGACGGTGAAACAACGACCTTTACATATGACAGCGACAGGGCAATGACTTCTGTCACATCTCCCGATGGGTATAAGCTTCAGTTTACATATACACCTTTGAAGAACGGTAAACGAGTTTCGAAAGTTGTTGAGAGCGCCAATGGTTCGACTGGTCAGACAATTACTTTCGATTACTCACAATATGGACAGACCGTTATACGTTCTTCGGGCAAGGATGGTGTATTTGGCAACAACGATGATATCTATACGACGGTGAAGTTCGACAAAGCCGGCAGAACGGTATGCTCAGAAGCCACTTGCTATGGCAAAACACTTGCAGCTTCTGCCGCGGAATACACTGCTTCGAATCCGAACAGCAATGCAAGCAATATAAAGCAGCTTAACCGCTTGAGTAAGTCGATGTCTGGCGGTCAATATGTCAGGAACTATCTTCGTGACGGTAGCGCGGATACTGGAAGTTCATGGACTAAAGCTCAGTGGAACGGTACCGCAGATTATGATAGCTTTGTTACAGGACTTCAACAGCTCTATGGCCGATGGAGCTACTACATTAACAGCAAGACATTTTCCGACAGAGCCGGAGCAAGAGCCTATCAGACATTGAACTCGGGACAATTCAAGGCGGGAACAACATATACTTTCTCAGCTTGGGTCAAGACGGAGAATATAGTCCCGAGAGACGTAAATGTTCCGTATGGTGCGCAGCTACTTGCAACATATTGGCTTCCTGACGGTAGTACGGTCGACACTGTTTCTGAAGCACTGATAGGAACAACTGACCCAAACATCAATAATGGTTGGCAGAGACTCACGGTTTCATTCTCTGTTCCATCCAATGCTACAAGTGTTAGATGTAACATAATGGTTCGTGACGCTACCGGTAAGGCATGGTTTGACGGAATGCAGCTTGAGGAAGGTGCAAGCGCAGGTCCGTTCAATATGATAAATAACTCTTCGTTTGAACGCTATTCAAAGGCGTCGAATGGTGCGTATCTTCCTGAAGATTGGAACGGATATCTTACCGATGCTACCGATTCCGTTGATAATGCCCATTCGAAGGATTCCGGACATGCATTCCGATTCGGCAGCATTGCAACGGTTCCTAAGGAAATGAATCAGGAACTGTATTTTGGCGGAGCTACCGCACAAAATCTTGATGATACATATATTCTTAGCGGCTGGGTCTATGCAAATCCGGTTGGCGGAAGCAATGAGAACAACAAGGTCAGTCTTGCCGCAAAGATTGTGTATAGTGATGGAACGAGTTGTCTGAAGTGGTTTAAATATAACAGCTCCGTTATGGGCTGGCAGTATATCATGGGTGCCTTTACCCTAAGGGATGATGCGAATCCGACGGCTTCTAAGACACCGACAACACTGCGAATATATATGATAAACTACAGGCAGTCGAACAATACTTGGTTCGATAATATTCAGCTTGTACGCGATGAAGCACCGTCATATACATATGACAAGGACGGCAATATGATCTCCGTCAAGGCAAACGCTCAGCAGAAATCCTCGATGGAGTATACCAATAACAATCTTACGAAGTCGGTTGATGCCAAAGGGTATAGCTATACATATACTTACGATTCAAGGCACAATATGACTCAGGCGACGAGTCAGTCCGGAACTAAGTACTGCTATACCTATGATAACAATGGCAATCCCACCGCTCTTACCGTTAAGGGCAGCGAGACAGTGTATATTGAAACAGGTGCGTCGTATACATCCAATGGAGCGTTCGTGTCAGCTACTACCGACCAGGACGGGCGAACCGAATCGTATGTTTATGATAATTCCAAGGGTACGCTCACTTCTTACACTGACAAAAAGGGCAATGTAACCAACTACGCATACGATGCCAATACCGACGCCGTGACATCTGTTTCTCAGACACTTTCAAACGGTCAGACTATACAGAACAACTATACCTACAACAAGTATCGCCTGAATACGATATCCCATAACGGTTTCAATTACTCGTTTGTCTATGACAACTTCGGCAATGTTACACAGACGAAAGTCGGCTCGCAGGTGCTCTGCACAAACACCTATGGAGCGAATAACAGCGGAGAGCTCAAGCGAGTAACATACGGTAATGGAGACTATGCCGATTATACACATGACGAATATGGCAACACGACTTCGATATCGCAGAACGGCACAAAGAGCTTTACATGGAATTATGATTCGACAGGCAACTTGTATTCCCATGAAGACCTTGTAAATAATCGACGTTTCATGTATACTTATGATTCAACAGGCAGACTTGTTCGACAGAGCGTACTCAACGGCAGCAAAAAGCGCATCTATGACGCCGAGTACGGATATGACATGAACAACAATGTGTCAAAGTTCACTTCATCTGCGGGCGGAGTGAGCATGACCGAAAAATTCGATTACGGCAAGGACAATCTTGCATCGAAGTATACGTATCCCTCGGGCAAGACTGCGACATATTCTTACGATTCCATACTTCGCCGGAACAGAACGGTCATCAATACCACTACGCCGATAGACCATCAGTATGTTTATTGGATGTCAGACCGCGGAAACAATTCGCGCACCACGAAGATTGGCTGGGAACATATCAGCGAATATATCTATGGTTACACCTATGACGCCAACGGAAATATTACTGAGATTTCGCGCCGCCACAAGACCGCAGAGACGGCATATACCAAACAGCAGCAGTTCGCTTATGACGAATTGAATCAGCTGGTTCGTGCAGATGACCTTGTCAAAAACTGCACGGAAGTGTATACTTATGACAACGGCGGCAACATTCTGTCTGTCACAACTTATCCTCTGACATGGGGCAGCCTTGACGGTGTCACGGCAACAAAGACGGTAAATTACGGCTATGACGACACCAACTGGAAGGACAAGCTGACCTCCTATGACGGTCAGGCTATTACCTATGATGAGATAGGCAATCCGCTGTCTTACAGAGGGTACACTCTCACTTGGCAGAACGGCAGACAGCTGGCGACGCTCAGCGGCAACGGCATAACTGCAAGCTACACCTACGATGTGGACGGGCTGAGAACATCCAAAACCGTCAACGGTGTTAAGCATGAGTACTACTATGTCGGAAACACCTTGCAGTATGAGAAGTTCGGCACGACAGAGCTGTGGTTCTTCTATGATGCCGACGGCAACCCCTCCGGTGTGAGATACAAAAACGGCAGCACAACCACCGACTATTACTTTGTCTGCAACTGGCGTGGAGATGTTATTCGCATTTACGACGGTGCAGGTGCAGTTGTTGCCAACTACAACTATGACGCTTGGGGCAATGTAATTTCTGTTACCGGTGCCAATGGCGCGGTGATTACAGATCCAACTCACATTGCCAATGTCAATCCGCTTCGCTATCGTGGGTATTATTATGACTCTGAAACGGGATTGTATTATCTCCAGAGCAGGTATTATGATCCGGCGGTTAAGAGATTTATTAATGAAGACGAGCAGCTTTCTTTAGACAAAGGCGTGCAAGGTCAGAATTTGTTCTGTTATGCTGACAATAACCCTGTTGTCAGATATGATCCTGATGGTAAAGATGCACTTGATGTGGTGAACGATCTTGTTGGCTTAGTAATGTTTTCAAAACTATACGAGAAGTTTAGAAAGACCAATTATTTGCCACTTCCACCACAAGATGCTAATATAGTGGATTTTGATTGGTATTATTATGAATTTTATTTGACTCCGGTGAAAAGTAAAATCGTAGAACGGCTGGGTCAATTTGGAGAAAACGTTTTTGTTGACGGTGTGATATATATACTTGGCGTGCTGATTCCAGAAGCCGTTATTCCTATTATGGCAGGGGCCGCTTTAGCAATGCTTTTGGATGATTTACTATTCCCAGATGGCCTTTTCGACAAAGTAAGCCCGGGTAGATATGTGTTTTTTGAGTTTAGGTTTATAGAAGAGGATCGGCGGCACGCTTATATTAATCATGATTACCTAGCTTTGGTCTATTTAGGAAAAGAAAACTGCGGGTACTCTTCATTTAAGGGGATGTGGTATGAAAAAAGTTAAGTGTATGGTGAACCATAAAATATATCCTAGCTATAGGGAATTTTATGATAAGGGTCTTCTGAAAACGATTTATAAAGATGTTGCACTTAAAAAGGAATATCAATGCTCGAAGTGCGGGAAGAAAATAAAAATAGACAACTATGAAAAAATGAGAAAAAGAAGTTGTCTCATACAATTATTTATACGTTGGCTGGTTGTGGGGTCCGTTGTTATGTTTAGAGGTGATTTTCATGATGCCTTTGCGAAAATTTTTTTGAGTTATTATAAAACTCAAGACCCCTTGTTTTGGCTTTGGGAAACACTTTTTCATATTATTATTGTAATTATTCCGGCTGTCGCGGCGATGACAGTAGCCATTTGGTTGGAACGAGTAATTTTTCTTAAATGGTATTGTGTAAAACTGCAGAAAAGCGGAACAGACCCATGCGTTGGCAAAGCAGAGTGAAAGTTATATTCCAATGGTGTTCCTGTGTAATTCCTTGTATGTTTGACATCGTATTTGAAAAGCATCATTCCATCGAAATTTAATTGGGTACCTGAATCATGCTTCTGTTGAACGTCTCGGAAATGTGCCGTGAACATAAAGATAGAGGCAAAACGAAATAGAGTTATGCTATTAGTGTCAACAGAACAATCACAGATATCTCACAGCCGCATTAGACAGCAGAAACAGCGTATACTGAATAGCAGATAGCCTAAAATGAACGAAAACGGCTAAGGACTAACCCCCAAAAAGCATCTAGCTTCTTGGGGGTTGGTTTATTTGTCAATTGTTGTTTACTGTGATTTCCCATTCTTATATAATATGTGTAACTATTGTTATATGATATTCGTTATTATGTATCGTTTTATCAACATTTGGTATACCATATCCAATATGTCGCAATGTTAGCATATGTTTATCTTTGTTGTGATAAGCGGAGTTCTCATAGAGCCGACCGGTCTTGATGCAGAAATCGATCAGCTCGTCGTCGATTTCTCTGCGGCACAGATATTCGACGGCGTGGGTGGCGCTGTGGTTGGTCTGCGGCAGAAGCAGCACCTTTTCTTTTGACACTTTCGGAGCCGGGGCAAAGGCGGGCGGCGTCGCTGACAGATTTCTCATAATGGTTTCGACCACCTGCGTAAATGGCATTTTTTGACCTTAATGAGATAGTTCAGCACAGAATAGCCGCCGATCCCACGGGAAAACCAGCACCATTTGCCATTGGAGATCTTCAAGCTGTCGTGCTCGCGGGTGCAGTAGGTGCCGCCCCCGAAACGCACCAGCTCCTGCGGCTCGTAAGTCCGCAGATAGGTCAGCAAGTCCATCTCACGAGCCTGCGCCACCACCTCCGGTGGGATATATGGCATATGTTTCACCTCCGTTCTGACATAAAAATAGCCGAGGGGCTTTCAAATTGAAAACCTCTCGGCTATGTAATGTTATGAACACCAAATTATAATAATTCTTTTGGCAATGCCTTTATTACTGGTTTAGGTCTTGTGATTTTGTAATATCCCTCCTTTTCGGAACTTTCTTCATAATTATTGATCATATTGGCTTCTTTGAAAGCAGTAAGTAGTTTTTCATTTTCATCATTGATTTCAAACTTTGGTCTACTGCGAGTATCAAATATTTTGAGATAGTCCGTTAAGTTAAGCAAGGTGAGAATCTCTTTTATGTAGTCCTCGCTAAGATTAGGTATCATGGCTATTAAAAGATCAATTTTCGCATCTCGATTTACTTTATCTGAATGAAGAAGGTTATTCTTTAACTTCTCCGAAGCAGATTTCGGGTCATCAATAATACTTACTATACTTCTTATTGCATACTCAAATATCTTTGCCTGAACGGAATTGTCCCATTGTTCGAACGATGAAAACAAATCCGGTAAATCAGATTTCGAAAAATTATTGTTGAGAATATGTAGACATACAACAGGAGAATAATTTTTTCCGATTACCGAAATTTCGTCATCAGACAATTCAAGCAATTTGATTTTTAGTTCGTCGCTAATGTCCCAAGTAAGTATCTCTATCAATTCTTCCCGTGAAAACAGAGCGTCGTCCATTATATCAATATACTTTTCTATGTTCTTGCGGATGAAATAAAATTTCCGATTTAGATAGTTTTCACGCATAAATTTTAAGTTGTCAGCTGTCATTCTAATAATGTCTGTATCGATTAAGATAGTGATCTTATCATCGGAAATCTCTGCGATATCAAAATTATCATAAATAAACTTCAATGACACCAATATTTGTTTGTACTTTGAGTTGTCGATATCATTGCATATAATTACGCTATCGAATAGTCTTCCTTTGGTATCTTCATTATATTCAGCTTTTGAAAAATCCAAATCAATATCACATCTGTTGATATAAGAAATGACGCTTTCATTGAGCTTCACAGCATTGAAGCAGTCCATGATATTACGCTCTGAATACTGCACTATATCAGCGTTCAACAACGGAGACCACAAAGCAATATCATCGATTGCTTTTATAAGCACAATAGATGTCCGCAGGGCAGAGATATAGGAATGCTTGCATTCAACTGTGAGATCAGGATTATTTAATACAGCAATAGCAACATTTTCGTCATCCAGAATAGTCCCTCCACTTATTTGTAAAACAACATCAAAATACTTATTGATATTTTGATTGACATATTGAGTTATTGCGGAATCAGAGTGTAAAAGCAGAAGTGTGTAGTTCTTATGAACAATATCCTCATCATTCTTTACGCCTAAAATCTCCATCTGAATAAGTCGTAGATTCTCAGCATTGATCTCATATAAAGATTCTTCATAAACTGCGTAAAACAAATCCTTATTTAAAGTTTCATAATCAAAACCAATAAAGCATATACCAAGTAAGCTAAACCCGTGAATTAGCTTGTCGATATCAGGTTCATCTATTGCAAGGTAGTCACGAGCATTAGAAATATAATTACAAAGGCAACTGTCTTGGTTAATCAATTTTATCGTATCGTCATCAGAAGAATAAATTGAGTAAATTGAATAATCACGGATTTGCCTTTCGGAGAATTCATTTTCTTTAAGAAGCGTGTTAAATACTTCTGGCCACCATATGTTAAGGTATTTAATGTAGGGTTGTATTTCAGGTGCAATATCAAAATATTCACCTATAAATTTGAAATTTTTTGTTTCTCTAAGCTGATCAATAAGCCTTTCAAGATATTTTATATGAGATGTGGTCTGCAACAAATATGTAAGCAAATCAAAGTTAAGAATTTCTTCCTGATCGAAATCCACCAATCTAAGTCGCGAAACAATCAGTGCGGGATTCTTTAAATGATAGGTATATTCTTTAGCCTTCCTATCAGTTATACTGCGTAGAAAAATTTTGTCAACACGACTAAGGCTATTTTCATAAAAGTAAGTCATATAGTCGGCATAGGTCTCATCAATATATCCGTTACGAATAAGATACTTTAAAAGGTCAAAATATTCGCTGCCCTTTATCTCGTTAAAATCCGTTATACAACCGATTTCATTTGTGCTTGTAATGCTAAATATTTTATTGATATTATCTCTTGCAATAATGTCACAAAGAGGTTTGTTTTGTATCAAAATCAATTCTTGTTCCAGGGATAATTTCTTGCTCTCTAAATCCGGAATAGCATTATTTAAACGTGTTTCTATTGCTTGCTTTCGTTCTGCATAGTCCTTTGCATCAGCTGCGCTTAATTCTTGTCTCAGGTTATAATAAGCAGTTCTTTTTTTATCTTCAAATACAGCATCCAACTCTTTGATGGTTTTGAGATGTTCATTTTTAGCCAACTCGATTTTATGACCTATTTCAGAAATTTTTTCAGAAAGTCTTTTTACTTCTTCTGCAATAAACTGCTCTTTATTATTAAAAAGAGTACATACAAACCCTTGATTAAGCTGCAAATCAGCAAAATCACGTGGAAATAAATTTTTGTATGCAATAATAGCAAGCATCTTATTACAATCAAGTTCTGTAATATTCAGCCTGTTAAAATAAATTACAAACTCATTGTAGATGTTTTTTAAAAGACGCATATCGTCAATGTATAGCGATAAACCTTGTAGAAAACTTTCGTCAAACTTTTCAAAGAATCCGCCCTTTTTGAAGTGAGAAATAAACTGATCATAGGAGTTGGAACTGTCTACAACTGGGACAATAGGAATAATATAATCAAAAAATTTTGTTCTATCCTTTGATACAAAAATATCATCACGCAATAAATAGAAAAAGCGTAGAATCCTTTTATCCTTTTTATTTTCTTTTTGAAGCTGAATATTGACAAGTGTGTTTACTTCTCGAAGGCGTTCAAAGATTTTATTGGCATTGAACCGATCCATATCCTCAAAGACAATAACATCGGCATCTACATTTTCAAAAAGATATAACACTTCATTGAGATATTTGTCAAAATAAGAATCGTCACTTTCTTCAAATATTTCAATTTCATTACCTTGCAAATTCAGTTTGCGAAATATATTTTTATTCTTTTGAATTTTAATCAATCCATATATAATGAAAGATGACAAAGCGATTATAATAATACCGTCTACCATTAAAGCATATGGGTGCGCTGATAACTCTAAAATTGATTTTAACCAGTTGGTAGGCAGGGCGGACACATAGCTTCTCCACGAATCAAAAAACAAAAAATAAATAATTGCGGTCAAAAGGGAAATGGATTCCAATGTGCTTTTTATAACGCTTGCAAGGCTAATTTTTCTTTTTACTCTAAAATTGGTCTGGGGAATTTTATCCGACGGGATTTGGTGTATCAGTTGATTTAAAATTTTCCCCTCTAATATAGATTCTTTTACTTCCGGTTCATCTTCTTGATCTGAGGATTGGAAGTGAGCAAGAGAAATGTGCAGAAAGTGCAAATTGCTATGCTTTTTCTTGTATGAAGCTAAAACGCTGCTTTTACCTGCACTATATGCGCCAGAAATGGCGACATTTCTGACGTCAGGGTTGTTGAACACATAGTCTATTGCTTCCTCATACACGTTCAAATCGAGGCTATCTGTTGGTGTTAATCGTTCAAAGTGATATTTGTTTTCTGCCATTCTTGACACATCCTCTCAAGCTTTTAATATTCCTTACTCAGCAGGAAATCTGCCAGATGCACAATCTTGATTCCATTGATATTGCCTGCGGCCAGTTCATCCAGCGTTACTACGTATTTCGGGTAATGATCTTTGATCTCAAGCAGGTTGGCGACCTCTCGGTCGGATTCCTCCGGCAGATTGCGGCACACTTGCACATAGATCCGCTCATCCCGCCGCACGGCTACGAAGTCGATCTCCTTGGTGGCGTTTTTGCCGATATACACATCATAGCCCTTCCGCCGAAGTTCAAAGTACACGATGTTTTCCAGCATAGCGGCAACGGATTTCGGATTAAAGCCCATCATGCAGTATTTGAGAGAAGCGTCCGCAAGATAGAACTTTCCTGCGTTTTGAGGACAGTCTTGCCCTGCATATCGTACCGCTGGCAGCGGTAGATCACGAATGCTTTTTCCAGCCATTCCAGATAATTATAGACCGCTTCCACGGAGAGGGAGCGTCCTTCGCCTTTCATGAATTTCACGATGGCGTTGGCAGAAAAAGTCTTGCCGACATTCTCTACAACATACTTTACTACACGGTTGAACAGGTCAAAGTTTTTGTGATATTGTGCCGCTTGGTGATGTCGCTGGTGATAACGGAATTGTAGATTCCCTCGACAATCTGATAGGATGAACGTTCATCGAAGTTTCCGAGCGCGACGATAGGAAAACCGCCCATGCGGATATACTCATTTAAGAGTTCTTTCGGCGTGCGACCGTCGTGCTTCTTGAACTCCATATATTCGGCAAAGGACAGAGTAAAAACGGGAATGGAGATATAACGCCCAGTCAGATAGGTGGAAATCTCACTGGACATCAGCTTGGAATTGGAGCCTGTCACATAAATGTCGGTATTGGAATCCTCCAGCAGACTGTTGACTGCCTTTTCCCAGCCGTCAATCTCCTGTACCTCGTCTAGCAGAAGATAATATCGCTTATCGTCGGTCATTTTATCCTTGATGTCTCGATACATCTGCTTAACGGTTATGATGTCGTCCAGTTCTTCCGAGGTATAGCGCAGCAGGATAACATGATCTGCTGAAATGTCGCTGTTGATCAAGTCGTCTTTCAACATGTCTAAAATGGTCGATTTTCCGCAGCGGCGAATCCCGACAAGGATTTTTACCAGAGGAATATCTCGATAGGTTTTTAGCATATCCAAATAGTATTGCCTAACAATCATAGTGTCGCCTCTTTGCTATTAGTATAGCCAAAAACACCGACTCGGTCAATGGTTTTTTTGCTGAAAATTCATAAAAACTTTATGCTATATGTGCTTTTTTGGCTTATTTTACGTCTCTGTTAGCAGAAAAGCGACACGGATTTTCCTGCACCGTTTTTGTCGCCAAATTTACGTATATCGTTTTGATTTTTTTGAGATAGGCCACACATCGGTATGTCTGCGGAAGTAAATATGTTATAGCCCCACTTTTTCAATTTGGTTGGCAAGGTTTAGATGGTCTACATACATTTGGCACTCATCTGTGGTCATGCGGATTTCGCAGCTGTTCCTCAAAAAATGTGTATATTGCTTTTGTACTTTCGGGGAAATGGGCAACCATTGTCAGCTCTTTATTTCGACAGTTCTACCCCAATCTCAGTGATTTTAGTAACCATTTCAATTTTTTGCCGGATAGGATCATATATGGAAATATCCTGACTGATGGTCTCGGAACTGCCGCTAATGAGTACTTCGCTTAAAAAGATTACCTATCTTTGATTCCCACGGAAAGCAATGTAAAAAGTGTCACTTGGTTGGTTGAATTTAATTATATACCCATCCTTTTGAAGTGTGCCTCTTTTCGTGGATATCCATCGCCAGAACTCCGATTGGTTGCTTCGTGAGTACCCCAATTAAAATTTTTATCGTTGTAAATAACAGAATCAGTTTCGAACGTGCGACGAGCGAAAGTTTCAGTACTTTCTCGCTGATATAATCCAGTGCCGAGTGGCTGCCAATCTCACGGGGAAATCAGCACCATTTGCCGTTGGAATTTTTCAGGCTGTCTTGTTCGCGAGTGCGGTAGTGCTGCGCCGAAATGCACCAGCTCCCGCGTCTCGTAAGTTCGCAGAAAGGTCAGCAGATCCATCTCACGGGCTCTTGCCATTACCTCCGGCGGGATATATGGCATATTTTTCACCTCCGTTCTGGCATAAAAATAGCCGAAGGGCTTTCAGAATGAAACCCTCTCGGCTATTTTAATTCACTAAATAGAAAGTTGCCTTCTAGCTGAGCCTTTATAGAACCCCCCTATTTTGCAATGAAGTGACTTGTGCTATCAAATCATTCATAATCATGTTTTTGATCTCACTCCATGTAATGTTGGAATTTGAACTAAATTCGGATTTACAACGAGCAAGGCATCTCCTCAAAACTTCTCTTGCTATATTTTCAAGTTCATGCAATTCGGAGCCTGTGATATTTGAACCATCTCCTTCGTGTAATGATTCGGAACGAAACCTATAAAAATCTAACACTTTTTGATGGAGTTGTTTAACTTGGGTATCTGTACTGCCTAACATCGCACTGATTCTATTCGCCAACATCTGTTTTTTTCCGGGCTGATTCTGTGGCAAAAGTGTCATTTCCAATGCGGTAGTATATTGCTCAAATCCCGTTGGAATGTCAACTTGTTCCAATCCCCAAGAGAACTCATCAATGCCGTCTTTCAACAACGCATACGGTTTATTACAATACTCATTTAGCCAACTATTGCATGAATTAATTTCGTCGTTGCTCAATGTAAACTTCATGCTTTCAATTGTGTTGCGTGTTTGATTGTGGCTACAGTGATCTATGGTGTTTTTAATGCACCCCATCACAGTAAATGAATAATGAAAAAAGACATCTCGGAATCCAATATTGCCCGACTTAAATAGCCTTAATAGATTGATTTTCTCATTCAAATATTCCATTTCCTTATCCATGTATTCTTGAAGTTCATCTTCGCACATACAATCTTTATCAGTAATTTCTAGTTTAGTTTCGTTAAAACTTGGACCCTCTATTTGTATAACAGCTTCTTTTTTTAAGCATATGAAGGACACTTTTTCGTTTTCGATAATGCGAGAACCAAAATAGTCGGTATTTAGATTCCCTTGCCCATTAGTTATTTTGGCTTTGAAAAACAAAGTGTCAAGATTGCATTTTTCAACAGTATAACCCCTTCCAAAATTTAAGCCACATATGCTTTCATCACAACACATTATAATGCCGGAAATAGTTACACTTACGTCAACCATGTTTTTCCTCCTAATTTACAGCAGTCAGATATGTGTTTCACCCTGTTATCTTTCTGATTTTAATTTACCCAAAGGTGGTCTTTGAACACAAATAAAGACATTTCATTTCCCTCATGCCTTGATATACTGTGTTGTCCGTCCTGCACCGATACGCTTTACCGAACCGGTCTTGACCATTGCGCCGAGGACGGCTTCGACGGTCGTGGGGCTGACATCGGGGAGGATTTTGCAAATTTCGGCTTTGGATAGCGGTGTCAGGCTGTTCAGGACGGTTGCTTCCACACGGGCTTTCTTCGTAATCTTCTTACCGTGAACCACCGCAAACCGCTTGTCCAGTTCCTTATAGCACATATAAAGTGTGGAGAGAAGGTTCTCAATAAAGGGGAAATAAGAGTTTTCATTTGTTTCCCATCCTGCCGAGGACTGCCGCAAGGCTTCGTAATAATATGCCTTGTAATTGTTGATTTGTTCCTCAAAGGACACATATTTACCGGCGTCAAAGCCATTTTTGTATAGCAGCAGCAGTGAGAGCAGGCGGGACATTCTGCCGTTGCCATCCCGGAACGGGTGGATGCAGAGGAAGTCCAAAATCACGCAGGGGATCAAAAGTAACTGATTGATGTTTGCATTGCTTCGGGCATCCAGATAGGCAAGCTCCAACTGCTCCATTGCTTTCGGGGTTTCGCTTGCAGGCGTAGGACGGAAGCGGACACGGCGGTTTCCGTCTGCATCGATCTCCAAAATCACATTGTCGTCCGTCTTGTACTGCCCGCCGTACTCATAGCCCGCAAAGCTCATCATCATTTCGTGCAACCGCAGAATATCGCTCTGCCGGAAGTCAATATGCTCATAGCCCAAGTGGATCTCATTCAGTGCATCTCTGTACCCGGCAATCTCTGCCTCGTTGTGGTTCAGCGGGGCGCTGTTTTGATTGACAATGGCGGCGATACGCTCATCGCTGGTCACAATGCCCTCAATGGCGTTGGAGCTTTTAATGGACTGCACCTTTGCGACGGCTTCCAACTCGGTGAAGATTTGTGTGTATTCGTCCTTGCGCACGCCTGCCATTGTTTTGAGTGCCGCAATATTGGAAGTGAGGTTCACAAGGTTTGCAGGCAGCAAACCGTTATTCAAAAAGGAGTAATCGAATTTTCTCATACAGCACCAGCCTTTCTGCATATAATTATAGCATATTATGTGCAGAAAACAAGCCATTATTCAGATTATCTGCATATTAACCTTTTAAATATATGCAGATAGAGCATCTGATTATAATAATTGATTGCAATTAATTGGGTATTGTTCTCATAACTATCTGTGTTAATCGCACATTTACAATTAAATCAGAGGTTAACGAGCACTACTTGAGTGTGTAGAACACGTGAAAGAACAGCAGTAAGCATATTGGATCAGCTTGTAAAGTCGCTATAATTGTGATATGCTTATATTACAAATTGATAGGTAAATCGCATTAGTAAGGGATTGTTATATAAATAAAAGCAGCTATATTGTTAGCCGTTTAAAAGAAATGACGTTAAAACAATAAGGTGGGATGAGTAAAATGAATAAAGCTGCAAAAAGCAGGCTGTTATATGTTTTGCAATGCTTATGGCAGAGTACTGATGCAGAACATTATGTTACGACGGCGGAGATTCTTGCATACTTAAAAGATAATGGTATTGTTTGTGATAGAAAGACGATACCCGGAGATATTGAAAAACTTCGTGACATAGGTATTGATGTTGAAGAAGAACGCAGTCGTGAAATGCGATATTCTTTAAGCAGCCACTTGTTCACATTGCCTGAGCTGAAGTTATTGATTGATGCAGTGGAGTCATCTAAGTTCATTACTGTAAAGAAAAGCACTGAACTTGTTGAAAAGCTCTCACAAATGAGCAGTAGGTATCAGTCGATGGAGCTAAAACGGAATTTGTACATTTCGGAGCGTGTAAAGCCGATAAATGAACAAATCTACTATTTGGTTGATAACATAAACACCGCTATTAATCGTTGCAAAAAGATTACGTTTAAGTATTTCCATTATGATCAGTATCGCAAAGAAGTTCCTAAGAACGCCGGAGAGCGTTACATTTTTTCACCCTACTATTTGGTTTGGAATGAAGATCATTATTATGTTGTTGGGTATAGCGACAAGCATAATAAAATCGTATCATTTCGAGTTGACCGGATGAAAGAGGTAGACATTCTATCTGATGATGCGGTAGAAAGACCTAGGGACTTCAACTTGGCTGACTTCACCAGACAGGTATTCGATATGTATGATGGTCAAAAAGAAACGGTTGCAACGGTGTACAAAGGGAACATAATAAAAAACTTAATAATGGACTGCCAATCTTACACAAAGTACCGCCCAAACGAGACTACGGGCGGTATTTTTGTATCATGGCGGAGAAA
>OHAU01002392.1_pt1 | contig 18013 bp, 7 predicted proteins | sample 1577181 | NCBI WGS metagenome assembly OHAU01 (sample SAMEA3541472, study PRJEB24748) | human gut metagenome | biome: human gut; feature: human-associated habitat; material: faeces | place: China | collected 2012 | reverse complement strand
TAACAAGATAGTTATACGATTGATATGCTTGTGAAAAATATTTACAGTATTTATACACATTTTGAACAGCAGCAGTAGATACTTGGACTTGCCTATAAAGAGTGCTATCCTCGCAGCAGGCTCTGTCAGAGTAATGTTCTCACCCATTAGCATTTTTCCTTTTTTATCGTATAGCAAATTGGTAGAATGTTGAAAAATATCACGATTTTTCTTCTTTTCGTTTGTGTAGTTAAAATAATATTTTTATTTTTGCAAAAATTAGTAGATATTTACCAATAAGAAAAGATAATTAAAAACCATACATAGCCTTATACCTTAATTTATACAGAGGTAGGGCAGGGAACGTTACAATCAGTAATCTGAAAGAAAAATAGCAATCTTCTGGCAGGTCGGCACGTAGCTTTGACGCAAGACAGCTACACCGTGTGCACTGCCAACGCCACACATTTGGTGGTAGAGAAGTTAGGTTGGGCAGCCGTATGCAGGCACGAAATGAGAGAAAAATATCTTTGTCATCATCGTAGTAACATATTAAATACTAAATTTATTGCTTATGGAAAAGAAGTCTAACTTTATGTTTGCTGGCTTTTTAGCCTTTTTGCTGTGTTTGCCGTTGGGAATAATGGCACAGAGCAACAGCCAGCGTGAGAGCAAATTGAGAGATGCCTTGTCAAGCAGACGAGGTGGTTTGGTGTTGGGTTCAACACTGAATATGCCTGTCGGTTCACTTCTTAATACAGATAGTCCGCTATTGCAAGTAGCGGGTGCACCATTGCAGAAGCCATTTGGTGCGCCTATAATGAAAGACCCTGCAGGCACCGTTCTGTGGGGAAACGTCATTCACCAAGAAGGCTGGAAGGTGGGTTCAGCTGCCTACGGAATGTATTCGGTGGGCACAACTGCCCCCATTCAGGTGAATGCGTTGGGTCTTATGAACTACATGGAGGTTAATTCGGGTAGTGGTATCGTTGGCGACGTGTTCCATGCAATGTATTTAGACCTCTTGGCATACTCGGAAGGTCGAGTCATAGTGCACCATTATACCTACGATATAGACACTTGGGAACAACTGTCTGACGATAATTTGGGTGAAGATGGATTGTCGCTGTGTGCTATGGAAACGGCACAAGACCGCAATACAGGTAAAATTTATGGTGTGTTCTGGGACGAAAGCGGAACGAATTTGCAATGGGGAGTCATCGACTATACCAAAATGAAGCGTGAGTTCATAGGTTGGGCGGAACACCAGTATGTGGCTCTCGGCATCAGCAAGGAGGGAACGCTCTATGGAATATCGCTCGAGGGCGACCTATACTCTATCAGTACTGCCGACGGAAAGGAAACACTTGTAGGTTCGACTGGTGTTACCGTGAAGGATTCGTATGGCAATTATTATCAGCAAAGTGGCGAGATAGACCAGAAAACCAACACGTTCTATTGGGCAAGCATAGACCAAGACGGCAAATCGGTGCTCTATAATGTAGACCTTGCTACGGGACGTGCCAACAAAATTGGCGATATGCCTGCCGAAACGCAGGTGTTGGCACTGACTATCCCTGCGAATACGGCAGCTCCAGAAGCTCCTGCACGCATCGAAGACCTCAAGTTTGTGTTCGATAAAGGCAATACAACGGGTCGCATACAGTTTACCGCACCAAGCAAGAAGATGAACGGTGAAAGTCTTTCGGGCAACCTTACCTACTATGTTGTTGCCAACAACGACACCATAAAGAAAGGCGTTGCAGTGGCAGGTTCGAAGGTAGATGCAGAAATAACCGTTGCTGGTGGCGATACAAAGTTCCTCGTTACCACTGCCAACGATGCAGGCTCGTCGCCCAAGGTCAGACATTCTCTATGGGTAGGCTACGATATTCCTGCTGATATAGAACGAGTGAAGTTCAGCTACGACGGTGCAACCGCTGTCGTTACATGGGCTGCCGTAACGAAAGGCGAGCATGGCGGATATGTAGGCGATGTGAAATACGATGTGAAGCGAATGCCTGACGGTGCACAAGTGCAGACCGATGTTGCAGGCACAAGTCTGTCAGTAGCATTCACAGCTACCGAATTAAAGAAGTATAGCTTTGTTGTTACACCGAAAGCGGGCGACCGCAAGGGCAAGGGTATTGCATCTAACGGAATCGTTATCGGCAATGCGCTCACGCCACCGTTCAAGGAGAGCTTCTACGACGAGGAGTCTTTCAATAACTTTACAGCAGTAGATGCCAACGACGACAACCAGACATGGGAGTGGGGATTGGCTGACGATTGGAAGGGACGCGCGCAATCGGGCTACAATCCTAAGGGTGCAGCAGACGATTGGCTTATGTCGCCACCGTTTGAACTGAAAGCCGACCGACTCTACACCGTTTCGCTCGAGGCTTACAATACGCTTGCAGGAGAGTACAAGGAGGTGATGGAGGTTGCCTATGGCGAAGGCTACAATCCTGCAACCTATACAAAAGTCGGCCAGCCAGTAGTTGTTCCGAAAGCGCAGACAAAGTTCTCTTACGAAATTAGAGTACCGAAAGACGGCACATATCGTTTGGCTATTCACGATAAAAGTGGTTATAATCAATGGCGTTTCTATGTTCGCAACTTCCAATTGGCATCTGGCTCGCTCTTTACGGCACCCGATGCATCGACCGATTTCAGCGTAACCGTAGACCAAACAGGTGCGGAAAAAGCTACATTAAACTTTACTCTACCAACAAAAACCATCGGTGGCAACGCACTTGCTGCACAGTTGGATTCGGCAGTGATATACCGTGACAATGTTAAACTCGGTGTAATGAAGCAACTGATGAGTGGTAAGCGGGTGAGCTATCAAGACAACAACGTTGCAAAGGGCGCACATATATATAAGGTAGTAGTCTATAATACGGCAGGAGCAGGACGCGAAGCAGTTGCGAAAGCCTTTGTCGGACCCGATATGCCAGCTGCACCAACAGGCTTGAAGGCATTGGACAAGAGCACAATGGTTACTCTGTCGTGGGACAAGATTTCTACAGTCGGAGCCAATGGTGGCGTTGTCTTCCCTGAAGAGGTTACCTATAACGTTATTTCGATGAAGAATGCGAAGGAACCTACCGATACTTTGGCATCGTTCAAGAATAACACCAACTTCGATGTAACGTCTATCAACCTCAACGATGGCGAGCAACAACGTTTCGTTTATTGGGGTGTTTCAGCGCAAAACCAGTTGGGAAGCAGTAGCATAGCTACCACCCGACTCATTGCTGGTAAGGCTTATAACGTGCCATTCAAGGAGAGTTTTGCCAATGCATCGCTCTCTTCATTGGTTTGGTTGGCTGATACGAAGGGCACATCATGGAAGATTAAACGTGGCGTAGCTTACGACAACGACGGTGGCGCACTCTGCTTTGAGCCTACAAATGCGGGCGATGAAAGTACTTTAGGTACAGGAAAGATTTCGTTAATGGGTACTACTGCCCCGAGATTGATATTCAACTACGGGCGTAAAAACTTCCCCGACACCAAGCTTGTTGTGTTTGCACAGCGTCCTGACGGCACACGCACCGAACTGAAGACCATTGATTACTCTAAAATAAATGGGAACGAAGCATGGCTGACCGAAGTCTTGTCATTGGCCGGATTTGAAAACGAACGCTACATATTCGTTGGTTTCAAAGCCATTGGTGGCGATAATCGTGCACCTATCTTCGTCGATAACATTCGCATAATGGAGGTTCAGCAATACAACTTGGCTGTTACCGTTTCTGGAACAGGCAAGGTTATCAAGGGACGCAATGCCAAACTGAATGTGAAAGTTGAAAACATCGGCGAGCGCAGTGCTGAAGAGTTCACCATACGCATAAAGTCTGCCGATAAGGAAATTGCTTCTTCCGACCAGACGGAGGCACTCGCATCGTTCAATAATCGTACGCTGACCTTCGATGTTCCTACATCTGCCATCATCACAGAAGCGAAAGAAATGAAAGTAGTGGCAGAAGTTGAATACGATAAGGACTTGGACAACACCGACAATAAAGCCGAGTTTATCATCAGACTCGAAGATTCTGAAAAGCCAAAGGTTCAGGATTTACGTGGAGTAAGGGAACAATCGAAAGTCTCTCTTGTATGGAGAGCTCCAAGTATAGAGCCACAAACCGTAACGGAAGACTTCGAACGCTACGACGCATGGTCTACGGAGTTCGGCGATTGGACTTTGGTGGACGGCAATAAGGGCTATGCAGGCGGTTTCTTCAACGACCTTTGGTACCCTAACCAGTTCACGCAGTTTGCTTATATCATCTTCAATCCGTATGTCTTGGGCGAAGATGTGCCACGCCTTAATCCGTGGTTGCTGCCGTCCTCGGGCAAGCAATATGCTGCTGTTCCTTACGAACTCGATGCCACTGGACAGGCTTATGTGAACAGCGACAACTGGATTATCAGTCCGAAACTCTCTGGGCAGGCGCAAACCATCTCGTTCTATGTGCACAATATGATGGTGAACAACGTTGCTTATATTGAGAATTACGACGTGCTTTGTTCGACAACAGGAAACGAGATAACCGATTTCACCAACACTGTTGCTAAGAACCGAGAAGCCGTTTCGGGCGAATGGGAAAAGATAACCATTGATGTGCCCGCAGGTACGACCTACTTTGCAATCCATCAGACGACACCGCAGACAGGTCTTATGTTCGGTATCGACGACGTAACTTTCATTAAGGCGACGCCTGTGCCTACGCACTATGGCATCTATCGTGAGGGAGAGCGTATCGACAAGGTAACAGCTACACAGTTCTATTATGTAGACAATGCTGCAGGAAACAATAATCGCTATGCCGTAACAGCAATCTATGCCGACGGAACAGAGTCTGCTCCTGCTGAAGTCAATATTCCTACGGGAATCGACAGCGTTGTCATGGACGGCAAACCAGTAGATGTTTACACCATCGATGGCAAGCTTGTGCGCCGCCAGGCAACCACACTTCGTGGTCTGCGCAAGGGCGTATATGTTGTTGGAAACAAGAAAGTAGTAGTAGAATAAACAATTTTTTGTCGGTGTCTTCGTTCTTATCAGTCGGGGACACCGACACTTCTCACCGTCGTAGGTAATGGAAAAACCGAGCAGCAAATGCAGTTCGTTTCCCCATCGGATATTCATTTTTTAAACATATATATATGAAAATTAAACAAAACCTATTCGTAGCCTTTGCGCTTCTGATGCTCGTGCCCACGTTTGCATGGGCTAAGCCACGCACAAAGGCACAAATGAAGAAAACAGCTGCAAGTGCAATTAATCTGCAAACCACACTTGGCAAGCACAAAATGAACGCTCCACAGCAGGGCGGTAAAAGAACAGTAAACCAGTTGCGCGAGTTGAAGCAAACCCACACGTACACCGTGTTCGGATATACCGATGGTGGCTTTGCCGTAATCTCGGCTGACGACCTCGCACCCGAACTGCTTGGTGTGTCGGAATCGAACTTCGTAGAAACCGATAACCCCAGTTTCAAATGGTGGCTGAAGGCTATCGACGAAGTCATAACCAACGCTGTGAAGAACAACAAGCCCCTGAGTGTCATTAAACCAGACCCTTCTAAGTATGCTGCAGAAGTGCCTACATTGCTCACAACAACGTGGGGACAGCAGATGCCTTACAACAAACTGTTGCCTAACACGAAGAAAGGACGACTGATTACGGGCTGCGTGGCAACAGCAACAGCACAGGTGCTCAACTATTTCAAGTATCCAGTGCGAGGCATAGGCTCACATACGGTATACTATCCAGCCAACGACCCCAGTGGCGTTGCTGTCAGTGCAGACTTCGGAAACACCACCTACGACTGGGCAAATATGAAGGACGACTACAGCGGAAACTACACCGAAGCCGAAGCTAACGCTGTGGCAACCCTTATGTTGCACTGCGGTGTGGCTTCCGAAATGCAATATGGCGGTCCTAATGAGGGTAGTGGTGCATATATGACCGACTGTGCCGCAGGCTTGCGAACCTATTTCGGATTTACCGATGCTGAATACATTACTCGTGCTGACTATACCGACGAACAGTGGATGGACATCGTTTTCAGTGAACTAACGAAAGGACACCCACTCATCTACGGCGGTGTAAGCCCTGGTTCTATGGGACAAGATGCTGGACACGCTTTTGTAATCGACGGCTATAACAAGGCTGGCTTGGTGAGCGTGAACTGGGGTTGGAACGGCGATGTAGATGGATACTACAAGATAGACTTGCTTAATCCAGGCAATATGTACTCTTTTACTGCCGAGCAAGATATGGTTAGAGGTGTTTACGGAAAACCAAAAGACCTTGAAAAGCGAACAATAAACCTTACCAAAGCAGGTACGTTGGCGGAAAGCATACCCGCCGATATGCGGGAAAAGATAGGCGAGCTCACGCTGACAGGCGACATCAACGGTTCCGATTTCCGCGTTATCCGCGAAATGGCAGGCTGCGACTATGCAGGTAAATTCACACAAGGAGGTCTCTCAATGCTCGATATAAAAGGTGCAAGAATAGTAAGTGGTGGCGAAGCATATCTGAAAGACGGTCAACTAACCACCACCAACGACAACCTTCCAGAGCGTGTTTTCTACGGCTGCAACAGTCTTAGGAAAATCGTTCTGCCCGATGGACTCAAGACAATCTCCGACGGAACGTTCGCATTCTGCCGTGCGCTCGAAGCAGTAGATAACATTCCAGCTGGCGGTGGTGATAATTTCGTTTATGAAAACGGAGTTTTCTACACCAAAGACCGCAAGGAAATCATCAGCGTTGTGCCCTCTGCGAAAGGCGACCTCGTTGTTGCCGAAGGCATAACCACCCTCCGCAACTACGCTCTCGCAGGTTGCATAGGCATCAAACGCCTCGTGTTGCCTACAACCATCACCAGCTTGGGCAACGAGAGTATGGCAGGTTGCCACAGCCTTGCCGAAATAAAGGTATTCGCAAAGCAGCCACCAAAGGTGGGCAAAGACCCACTGCTCAGCAGCCGCATCAACAGCATCATTCTGCGTGTTCCTATCGACACCAAGAAGACTTACAGAGGTTGGGCAGGAATACCATACAAAAATATAAAGGAATTTGGCAGCATTGTTACCGTGCGCAATACCGTTCGTGCATACGGCGAAGCCAATCCTAAGTTCGGTTATTCTGTACGTGGCGAATACTTCGAGGGCAAACCAGAAATTACTTGCGAAGCTAACGAGAAGTCGCCAGTAGGCAAATACGACATTCGAATCGACTACGGAACCATCACCGACAAGAGTATACAGCTTGTAGGTGGCGTCCTCACCGTCGATAAAGCAACCCTCACGGTCAGCACCGACAACGTTACACGCCAAGAAGGCAAGCCAAACCCAGAGTTCGTTCTCCATTACAGAGGATTTGCGAACGGCGAAAACGAGCAGGTACTCACCGTCCGTCCAACAGCGTCTACCACTGCAACCGAAGCCAGTCCTGCAGGCGAATACGACATTGTCATCAGCGGTGGCGAGGCACAGAACTACAAGTTCAGCTACAAGAAGGGTAAACTCACCGTCCTAACCGCTGCGGGCATCGACCATGCCGACGCCTCTGACGCAACCACACCTCAAACCGTTTACTCTGTTTCAGGTGCTAAGGTCGGCACAACCGCATCTCTTTCTTTACTTCCTCGCGGTGTCTACATCGTGAACAATAAGAAAGTAGTTGTGAAATAAACATTCATCAAACCTCAATAAGTTGTTTTCACCGACAACCTATTGAGGTTGATATTGATAAAACAACCCGAATAGGCTGTTCGTAAAAGCAACAGCCCATTTGTCCGATAGATATATTGGTGTCCGCAACAACCTTTTTGCGGGCACCAATATTTTTGTTTCCCTTCCTTTAAACCCACTGCAAACCATAGCTTTTCTTATGTTGGGGCATGGTTTATCACGTTCCCGACATCAAAGAAAAGCGAGGTCATCTAACGATAATAGGAAAACTAGAACTTTCTATAAATTCTAGGATAGAACTTAACAACAGCCTTGATTTTGTAAAAATAATTCTTTAGGAAAACGGCAATTTCGATTTGGCGTTGCGAAAGCGTAGGTTTTGCAACGCAAAACAGCCGCTTTTACCGTGCAAAACCTACGCTTTTGGAATGCAAAACAATAGGTTTTGCAAGTCGTTTGTAATGAGGTTGTTATACAATAACTGTATCTGTGAAGAATATTTACAAAATTATGAGTATCTGTAAGTATGAAAGGTACAATAAAAGAGTTTACTTCCTATGCCTTCTAATTGCTTTCTATAAAATATTATGAGTGTACAGATAGAGGAATATGGGGTAGGGTTTAATTTGGGGCAGTACGAGTTTATACAATCTTTTGTATAAATAGAAATATCCCCGAAAGCTATTATGCTTTCGAGGATATTATTGTTTGGCTACGATTAATCGTTATGTTTATGGTGCTTTGTTCACGCATTGATTCGGCAGATGCAAATCTATGGTGGGGAAAAACGGTTAGGGGATTACCTTAATAGCAGCACAATTGCCGATGCGAACGAAGAAAGGCTGGCGTGGAAGGTCTGAAATAAGGTTGTTACCAGTGCGAACAGTTGTGCTTTTTAGGCATTTTCCATTGAATGTATAGATGGCGAGGGACTTGCCAACATATTGTTCGGCTTGGATTTTTAATATACCGTTGTTCAGTTCGCACTGTACTTTGGGTTGTTCGGCACGAATGTTTTGAATAGCTGTTGGGTTAGGGTCGTTGGCTAAGTAAGAAAGACCTACGTAGCAATAGCCGCACCCTTCTACTACCATCAATCCACAGGTAGCAAGCGTTTTAGAAGTTGGGTTATACATTTGCCAGCAGTGGGTGTCTGGATTCATGCCTCTGTCCTTAAATCCATTGGCTGTAAGGAGCTTGTAAACCTCACTGATTTGCGGTGTTGTTACGCGTTCCCAAGACGATGCAAGTAGGTAGAGAGCACACAATTCATTCTCTTCAGGTGTGAAAGCAAGCATAATAAATGGAAATTCGGTGTTTGTTGTAGACAGAATTTCAAGTCCTTTGCGGTCTTCTGCACTGACTTTTGGGTTCATTGTCCAATAGTCGGAGGTGTAGTTCGTGTATGCTCCGCTTTTTAAAAAGGTTTCCATTGTTTCTGCTTTGCTTTGTCCCCAAGTAGCTGAGAACTGTGGAAATGGCATGTCTACATGGTCTTTTACCTCGACCGAAAACTTTATTTCGTCCAATATGTGGTTGGGGTCGAAAGTATCTAATGTACCTGGATAGGCACTTGAGATGCGCAATGTTAGGTTTGTGCGACCTATTCCGACCGACTTAAAGGCGTTGCCCTCAGGTTCTATGACTGTATTGTCGTCCGTGGTGTAGCGTATAACGATGCGTTCACCCTTTGTTATGTGTGCCTGTGTGGCTTTGTTGTATTTCTTTATATACATACGGTAAGTGCGGTTCAGCGGAATTGTCATCTCGTTGGCAGTTAGTATGCCGTGGTCATCGTTGCCTGCATATGCTTGCAAAGTGCTTATTGTAAAGAGCATTAGACAATAGATGATGCTATATCTGATTTGTTTTATATTTTTCATTGTTTATTATATTTTGTTGTTAGAAAAGGGTTTTGTTAGTTTGCTTCAATGATTACTTTTACTTTTAGCGGTGTTTCTGCTTTGGCAGGCATCAGTACTACGATGTAGATACCTGCAGGTAGTTTGCTCGAAGTGGCATAGCGACGACCTGTAACATTGTGTATTGACAAAATGCGGACGCCGTCTGACGCTGCAATGTGTCCGTCTACAATGTTCAGAGTGGGCATTGCCATGGCTGTTTGTGCAATGTGGGTAATTACTTCTCCCTCTCCGCACGGTACAGGAAGTTCGTCATTCACACCTACAAGGCGTCGCCATACATACTCGGCACGGTCGCCGTTCAGTTTTTCGGTAAATTCCTGCGAGCGCATCTCTGCACGAGCATAGGGCATACCTACCGAATTGCCATTGTAAAGTGCTTTATCGTAATAGCAGTTTTGCGTGTTTATAATCAGTCCTTCTGTCTTTATTGCAGCTGAGAAGATAGGGTCGAAAGCACCATCGGGGGCTGTTGCTTCTACACGACCAATATTGTAGGAATTGCGTATATTGATAGAAGAGCCCTGTAGCCCCATTCCTAAGAATCCGCCTGCATAAGATTCAGCTTTTATGTCGCCTGCATTGAGGCAGTCGTCAATGTTAATACTGCCTGATTCCACGTAGCCGACAATTCCGCCAGCGAAGTTACTGTTGGTGTGTATGCTGCCATAATTGATACAACGGCTTATGCTTGTTCCCTGTACACTATTCAAACCTAATATTCCACCTACTGCTACGTCTTCTGCTTCCACGCTTGCTCTTGATGTACAGTCTGTTATAGAAGATGGTGAAAGGAATGCAGAGGTTGCTATACCGCCAGCATAGGGCTTCAATCGAGCCTTTACCGTTACGTTTTCACCCGCATGGCAGTTGCGCAATACCGAGCTTACAAGTACGGAAGCGATGCTCGCAACAATGGCATCGGCTTCGAAATGGCAGTCTGCCAGTGTAAGATTCATCACCTTGGCATCTTTCAAAATGCCGAAAAGAGCTACGCCAATATTATTCTTTCCTTTGAAAGTCATTGTGAGATGGGTAATCTTATGATTGTCGCCATCGAATGTTCCACTGAAAGCTTTCAGCGTTGTTCCGCTCGTTCCAAAGTTGTTTCCGATAGGCTTCATATTGTTTACGCTACTCATATCAATGTCTTTCGTGAGTTTGAAGTATCTGCCTGCATAATCGGTTTCGGTGTCTACAGCAAGCGAAAGGTCTTCTATATCGCCTGCTGTGCTAATCAGATAGGGACTTTCCTTTGTACCCTCGCCACCACTATACGTGAATTCGCCTGCCTTGCGGATAGCTTTTCCCATCAGTTGCACTTCGGTTGTGGTTTCTCCCGATTGCAGTTTCAGCACGGCTTGGTAGGTGCCCAATGCCTGTGGAGCAAAGGTTGCGTCGATGTTGGCGGTTCCATTTGCCTCTGTAACCGTTATTTTGTCTGCCGATAAGCTGAATACTTGTGCGCTTTCGCCCATCAATGACAATGCAATATCTGCATTTAAGTTCTTATAAGTAATATTCAGCGTCAGCTTTTTCGTTTCTCCTTTGTTCACTTCATCGAACGACAGGAGGTCGTTGTTTGCAATAATGGAAGGTCGGTTGGGTGCTTCGGCTTCGTAATCGGTAATGCTAATATCGTCCAAATTAAAGGCTGCATCGAATTTTCCTGCGGCAGCATAGTCGAAAACAGCATAATCGGTACGCACAATGCGTATGCGCCCTGTCTCCACATTAGCCTTTGCGTGGAAGGTTTGCACTTCTTCTTTCGGTGTAAAAGGCTGCCCGATGGTTTCCCAATGCTCACCTTTGTCTTCCGAAATTTGCACACACCATGCTACCTGTGATGCTTTGTGCTCGCCGTAGGCACGATAAACAAACTCTACAGTGCCTATGCCGCCTACTTTATCTTCGGTCATTGCCATATAAGGCATCTCCTTCATCGACATTTTGCTGCCATAGATGCGTGCTGCATATTTGCCGTTGGCAAAGTCGTTTGCCCCTCCCGTGCGTCTGACGGCATACATCGACCACGCCAAACCGTTCAGTTTAAGGTCGTAATGGTTCGGTCTGTCGCCGAGATTGTCAGCTTTTGCCGTTTCAAAATCGTAGTTCCACGCTTGTTTTGCCTGCCCTCTAAGATAGGTAGGAGAAGCCTTTAGCCCCAAAATAAAGGCAAAGGCGAATGTCATAGTTAAATAGATGTACTTCTTTTTCATAAATATATGCGTTTAAAAAATGAAAAGATAAAACTGTTGTTGCAATGTTGTTCTTGCTTTCAATAGTTGGTTTTTCAGTTTGTCAAGTCAGTTATTTGTGTGTGGTTCAGCTTGATGTGTTGGTTCAAAACATCTCGTTGCAAATATAGCAAAATTATTTCAGTTTTACAAAACTTTAGCTTTGTTTTCTTAAAATTTATATTTATGATGGGTTTAAAAATGGGTGTTGAGGTCTCCTATCCTTCGAAATGGTGGGCTATGCTGTCCATAAATGGGGTGAGCTCGCGGGTGTAGGACACGTTGTGCCAATCACGGGCGGTGAGGGAATAGGCTACGATGAGGCGGCGTTTGGCACGCGACATAGCTACGTAGAACTTGCGGGCGTCTTCTTGGTTCTGCTTTTCGGTGGTGTTGCGCTTGTTCGGATAGCGTTCGGCGGCGGCATCGAAGACGATGACATTGTCGAATTCGAGTCCCTTCGCCTTGTGTACGGTGGTTACGTAGACACGTTCGTCAAGACTCTTACTGTTGCAGAAGTCGCTTTCTTTCATTGTGCTGATTTCCAGCATATAGCGGTTAATCTGTTCAATAAGTGCATTAGGTATGCTTCCATCGGTAAGTAAGTCGAGTTCCAAGTAACGCAGGAAGTAGGGCAGACGGTCTATTTCGCCGATTAATCCTTGCGCAATCAACTCGTTGTAGGTGTTTTTCACCTCTTCGACGAGGGCTTTTTGGTTGCCTGCTTTCAGCTCGTAGCAATGCGAAAGTGCGGTGTTGAAGAGCGGTGCGTAGGCTGCACGGAAGCGTTGAACGTAGGGAACGACTTGCTTGTGTGCCATAAAGGCGGCTTGCAGGGGCTGCTGCCGTGTGGCTTTATCGGCGCAAAGGCGTACAAGCGATATGGTTGCAGCAACGTCGTCGATGGCTTGGTGCGAGTTGATGCCTGCGAGTTGGAAGTGGTCTAAAAGCGTTTCCAACTTGTAAGACGGCAGTCCAGGTGCCAAAAGGCGTATGAGTTTGAGCGAGTCGAAGCAAGGATTGGTGTGGTTTTTCATACTGTCGGCAGGCGTGTATCGGCGCATATTGTAGTCCAAGATGTTGCTGTCGTAGGCAACGTTGTGCCCCAAGATAGCCGCATCGCCCACGTATTGCCAGAACCGTTGCAGGGCTTCGGCAGGCGAAAGCAACTGTCCGCTGTGCATCTTCTTGTGGTAGATGGCATACATTGGGTTGTCTTTCTCGCCGAGTTTGGGCAGAATGGGCTTGTTGGTGCGTATGTAGAGGTCGAGCGGTTCGCCCACAATTTCGCCCTTGTGCAGTCGTATGGCTGCTATTTCGATGATGTCGTCGGCGAATACATTCAGCCCCGTGGTCTCCGTATCGAACACTACGATGTCGCCGTCGTTGTAGTTTTGCAGGAAATCGGCGGTGTAGTTGCTGTCTTTATACAGCAGGAAGTCGGTTGGCGAGAGCGACAGTTGGCGCAGTTTGTGCACGAAACGGCGGGCAAGACCTTTGGAATCGAACACCTTCAGCCCTTTCAGCAGGAGCGACCACGCAAGTATGTTCTGCTCGTTGTTCAGCACAGCGATGTGGGCGATAAGCGTTTTCATGGCAGGCGTGTCGAAAAGGTCGCGCCCCGACACCTTCAAATGGTTCACACCGTGGCGTTCCAAGGCTCTGCTTACCTTGTCGGCGTCGGCGTTGGCGTTTACAATGACTGCCGTTGTTGCCTCTTTGTCTTGCTGAAGCAGGCGTGCCGACGTTGCTGCGACGGCATCGGTTTCGTCTTCCACCGTATTGCTTGTCAGCACCATGAGGTCGCCTTGCTGGGCTTTGGCGTCGTTGTCGGTGAGTGGCAGCAGCTCGCGGTCGATGTGCAGCTGGTGTTCGGCATAGTCGTTGAACACGTCCAAGAGGTATTTTGGCGAGCGGTGGTTCTGCAGCAGGTGGTGAATGTTGCCTTTGCAGCGTGTTTTCAGCAGACTCAGCATTTCTATTTTTGCACCCATAAACGAGAAAATGGCTTGCTGTTCGTCGCCGAGATACATCACCATAGGGTCGTCGTCAGCCACCAATAGGTCGATTATGGCGAGCTGCATGGCGTTCAAATCCTGCACCTCGTCTACCTGAATCCACTTGTATTTGCGGTGTGTGGCACCTGCCCTGTATATATTATAGGTGTAGAGCAGCAGGTCCTCGAAGTCCAGCATTGCGTGTTCCTCCTTGTATTCGGCAAAGAGTTTGGCGTAGTGCATTTTGGTTACGAGTGCCCGAATGCTTTCCGCCATCTGTCGGTTGATGTACGGCGAGTCGGCTTCGTCGGCATACTGCATTGCGTTGTTGTATATTTCCAGCACCGTTTGCTCGTTGTAGGGCTTGCCCTGCGAGTGGCAAATGTGCTTGATGGCTTCGCGGTCGTTGTCGGTAAGGCTCTCTGGGTGAAGGAAATACTTCCATTCGTGGCGATGCTCCATTTGGAACATAAGGTGCGAAAAAAGAATTATCTGCTTGTATTCCTGCTGCCTTTTGTAGTTGTTCATTACGGCGTCTTCGCCCTCTTGCCTGTATTCGGCAATGATGCTGATGGCTTCTTCGTCGTCGATGATGGACGTGTCGGCAGATACTTTCCCCTCTTCAAACAAGAATTTGGAGCAGAAATGGTGCACGTTGCCTACTTGTAGGCTGCTTGTGTCGTCGTCTTTCATCACTGTGCGAATACGGTTCAGCATTTCGCGTGCTGCACGGTTGGTGAACGTAAGGCACAGCATATCAGCGTATTCCAATCCCTGCTGTCGTGCGTGGCGTATGCGTTGGGCAAGAATATGAGTCTTTCCGCACCCTGGCGATGCCAAAACAAGATGGTGTCCGTGCTGTGCGTTTACTACTTTTCGCTGACTTTCGTCGAGCAAGTCGTATGTTTCCATTTCTTTCATAGCCTGTTTGTGGGTTATGCAGACAAAAGTACGAAAAAGAAAAGAGATAGCCGAACAATGGTGGGAAAAAGTGTTTGGGGTGGGAGAGCGCATACGCAACGAATGCAAGCGTTGCCTTGTAGAAGTGCGATGCAGCACGTTTCTAACGCCAAACTTGGTTGCTTTATCAGTGGAAAGGTGTGGCAAATTGCAGCAATAAAAGTGTAAATATTTTTTACAAGTATAAGTGTTGTATAACTGTCTCGTTATCAACGCTTTGCAAAACCTATTGTTTTGCATTCCAAAAGCGTAGGTTTTGCACGGTAAAAGCGTAGGTTTTGCGTTGCAAAAGAGGCACTTTCGCAATGCCAAATCGAAATTAGCGTTTTTCTTTGGAATAATCTTTACAAAAGCAAAGTGGTTTTTCAATTTTAAACTAGAAGCCTTAGTGAATTATAGAAGAACTAGAACTTACTATAAATACCCTCTAAGACACTGCCTTCGCCCCATTTGTACGAAAAGCGTTGTAACGCTATATAAAACGCTGCAATCTAAAGTTTGGCAAGGCAAATACAAACTGTGTGTTATCGTGCACAGCCACAAAGTGAGAAAAAAGCATCGAAAAGATTTGGTACAACGAATATTTCTGCATACCTTTGCTCCCGTTATCCTGAAAACAATCTTTTTTACCTTAAATTCACTAATACCTATTGAAGATTTGGAGCGGTAGCCTGAGAGGGGTCATCGCTTTTTTTTGCCCCATATAAACATTGTTAATGCACCATACATACACCCACGTAAGGTATTCCACGTGCCACTCCATAAGCGTAAAGGTGCAACTTATCAGATTCCTAATACCCGACAATACAAGACTATAGATACAAGAAAGGGACGTGAAAATTCACGTCCCTAATGCTTTGAGGCTATGTATATGGTGTTTTGCCTCTATGTTTCCTGCTGTTCGCAGGGCTGTTATTTAAACTTCATACCTAAGTGTTTCATAATGAAACCGTAGATGTCGGCTTGTTCTTCCAATTGTTTTGCCAATGGTTTGCCGCTGCCGTGTCCTGCCTTGCTGTCGATACGAATGAGGACGGGAGCTGTGCCTGCCTGACAATCTTGCAAGGTTGCTGCGAATTTGAACGAGTGTGCGGGCACCACACGGTCGTCGTGGTCGGCTGTTGTTACGAGTGTTGCAGGGTAGCTGACACCTTTTTTCAGGTTGTGCAGGGGCGAATAAGAGTACAGATATTCGAACATTTCCCTGCTGTCTTCGCTTGTGCCGTAGTCGGGAGCCCAGTTCCAACCGATGGTAAACTTATGGTAGCGAAGCATATCCATTACGCCGACTTGCGGAATGCAGACTTTGAAGAGGTCGGGGCGTTGCGTCATACAAGCACCAACGAGGAGTCCGCCGTTGCTGCCGCCCATAATGGCGATGTGGTCTTTGCTTGTAAAGTTGTTTGCGATGAGCCATTCGGCAGACGAAATAAAGTCGTCGAACACGTTTTGCTTCTGCATCTTTGTGCCTGCAACGTGCCATTCTTCGCCATATTCGCTACCGCCACGCAGGTTTACCTGTGCGTAGATACCGCCATTTTCGAGGAATGGTATGCGCATTGACGAGAAACTTGGAGGCAACGACACGTTGAAACCACCGTAACCATAGATGAGCACAGGGTTCTTGCCGTTTCGCTTCAAGTCCTTCTTGTAGGTAAGGAACATCGGAACACGTGTTCCGTCCTTGCTGGTAACGAACACTTGCTGCGTGGTATATTTGTCGAGGTCGAACTTAATCTTCGGTGCAGTGTAGACGGTGCTCTTGTTTTCGGCAATGTCGTACTGATAAATGGTGCCCGGAACGGTGAACGAAGAGAAGCTGTAGAAACATTCTTTCTGTCCACGCTTGCTGTTTACGTAAGCACGTCCTACGGTAGGAAGCGTTATTTCGTTGAGTTCCTTGCCGTCAATCGAGTAGACATAGAGGTGTGTGGAAGCGTCTTGGCTGTAAGTAAGTATGAGTTTGTCGTCGGCAAACTGCACGTCTTCGAGCACGCTCTTGCTTTCGGCGATGAGCTCTTTCCAGTCTTTAAAACCTGGCTTGTGTATGTTGGCAACCATTACACGGGCACGTGGCGCACCGTCGTTGGTGAGCAAATAGATGTTGTCGCCGATGGTTTCGATGGGGCTGTACTGCAAGTCCATATTGGAAGTCATCTGTATGAACTGCGAGTTTGGCACGCGAAGGTCGCGCACGTATAGGTTCATACCCGAGCCTGCACCGCTCTCATTGAGGAACATCATGGTTTCGTCCTCGTTCAGCGACACCGAGTAGAAGCGCAGTGGGTGGGCTGGATTCTGATAGAACAATACGTCGTCGCTCTGTTTCGTGCCTATCTTGTGGTAGTAAACCTTGTGCACTTCGTTCTTTGAACTGAACTCCTTTCCCTTTTCGGGAGCATCGTAGGCACTGTAAAAGAAGCCGTTGCCGCACCATTGCGCGCCGCCAAACTTCGCCCATTCTATATGGTCGGACAGCAGTTCGCCCGTTGCAACGTCCTTCACGTATATTTCCTGCCAGTCGCTGCCACTGCGCGAGATGACGTAAGCCATATATCTGCCGTCTTTAGAGAAGCTCGTGCTCTGCAGTGCCACAGTGCCGTCGTCGCTCAGCTTGTTAGGGTCAAGAAACTCGTTGAGTTGTCCTCCCAACTCGTCCATTTGGTAAAGAACACTCTGGTTTTGCAGTCCGTTGTTCTTATACACATACCATTTGCCGTTCTTGTTGAACGGTGTGCCCACCTTTTCAAAGTCTGCCACCTCCTTCAGGCGTTTCAAGAGCTTGGCACGGAAGGGTATTTTCTCCAAATAAGCGTTGGTTACTTTGTTTTCAGCCTCTACCCACGCCATGGTTTCTTGGCTGCGGTCGGCTTCCAAAGGGCGGTAAGGGTCGGGCACTTTCACGCCGAAGTATGTGTCCACAGTGCCGTCTTTCGGTGCCTTCGGACAGGCAATGTTCTGTGCTGTCATTGTTGTTGCTGTCAGCGTGAGTGCCGACAATGCGATAAACTTTCTCATTCTGTTGTTAGGTTTATGTTATTCCAATATTTTATTTGGCACAAAGATACTAATATTTTTTGTATTTCTAAATTCACAATAAGTATTATTATGCAGATAATTTTCGTCCTTTTGATTTTCCGTTTGACTTGCTCAATATTGTAAAGATAATTCTGTTAAAAAGTGGCAATTGCGTTTTGGCATT
>OHAU01002389.1_pt1 | contig 18021 bp, 18 predicted proteins | sample 1577181 | NCBI WGS metagenome assembly OHAU01 (sample SAMEA3541472, study PRJEB24748) | human gut metagenome | biome: human gut; feature: human-associated habitat; material: faeces | place: China | collected 2012 | reverse complement strand
AGGAAAAATCCTTCCAAGAAGAATTACAGGAAACTGTGCAAAACATCAGAGAGCTCTTACAGTAGCAATCAAGAGAGCTCGTCACGTTGCATTAATGCCATACGTGCAGGATTAATCAGTAGTTAATATTTGCCGCCACATCCATAAGGATGTGGCGGTTTTTGTATGGTAGAAAATTTTTACTATGCAAAAAAGTATTATACAAAAAGCTTCTGACAGAAATATATACAAATAGACGTGACTTCAAAAGTATGGTATGATTTCTGTAAGTGGGTATTGTTATGTCAAAAAGAATATCGTAATTACGAAAGTTCAAACAGGAGGTATGTAATAAATTATGAAGAAACCAGTATTAGTAATTATGGCGGCAGGAATGGGAAGCCGTTACGGTGGACTGAAACAGATTGATCCGGTGGATGCGAAAGGACGCATTATTATGGATTTTTCCATCTTTGATGCAAAACGCGCTGGATTTGAGAAGGTAATTTTTATCATTAAGAAAGAGCAGGAAGACTTATTCCGCGAGGCAGTTGGTGACCGCGTGTCAGAATACATGGAAGTGTCTTATGCATATCAGGAAATCAATAATATTCCGGCAGGTTTTCAGGTGCCGGAAGGACGTGTGAAACCATGGGGAACAGCACACGCAGTTTATAGCTGTAAGGACATGATCGATGGCCCGTTTGCAGTTATCAATGCAGATGATTATTATGGAAGAGAGGCATTCCAGCTCATTTATGATTATCTGAATAGCCATGAAGATGATGATAAGTTCCGTTACACTATGGTAGGCTACAAGCTTTGCAACACTGTTACAGAAAATGGATATGTATCCCGTGGTGTGTGTGAGATGAACGAGGCTGGGGAACTGATCGGAATTCGTGAAAGAACACGTATTGAGCATCATGAGAACGGAATAGCATTTACAGAAGATGACGGTGCTACATGGACACATCTAGACGATGACACAACGGTTTCTATGAATATGTGGGGATTCTCAAAAAGTATTCTTGATGAGATCGAGAAAGGATTCCCGGCATTCCTTGAGAAGGGACTGAAAGAGAACCCTATGAAATGTGAATATTATCTGCCGGGAGTAGTCAGCGACCTGTTAGGAGAGAATCGTGCGACAGTTGCAGTTCTGAAATCAGCAGACAAATGGTATGGAGTTACATACAAAGAAGACAAACCGGTTGTTATGGAAGCAATCCGCAAGATGGAAGAAGAAGGACTGTACCCGGCTTAAAATATGTAAAGTTGCCGAAGCAATTGGGAAGTGCTATAATAAGACAAAAATGAAAATTCTTGATATCAGTTCAGAAAGCAGAAATTGATATTGAGTGGAAAAATCATTACAAAGTAATGGAAGGTAAGATATCAATTCTTATATGGAGGAGATTAAGATGGCAAAAATATTAATTACAGGTGGAGCAGGATATATTGGAAGTCATACTGCATTGGAACTTTTGAAGGAGGGTTACGAGGTAGTTGTATATGATAATCTCTGCAACTCCTCCCAGGAGTCTATGAAGCGCGTAGAAGAGCTTACAGGTAAGACAATCACATTTTACGAGGGAGATATTCTGAACGCTGAAACTTTAAAAGCCATGTTTGAAAAAGAACAGGTAGATGCAGTTATTCACTGTGCAGCGCTTAAAGCAGTCGGAGAATCTGTAAGAAAGCCTCTGGAATATTATCAAAATAATATTACAGGAACACTGACACTTATGAAAGTCATGCGCGAAGTTGGCGTGAAGAATATTGTATTTAGTTCTTCTGCAACTGTATATGGTAATCCGGAGACAATGCCGATTACAGAGGACTGCCCGAAAGGACAGTGTACGAATCCATATGGCTGGACAAAATCTATGATGGAGCAGATCATGACAGACGTTCAGGCTGCTGATCCGGAATGGAATGTAGTATTACTCCGTTACTTTAATCCGGTCGGAGCACATGAGAGCGGACGGATCGGGGAAGATCCGAAAGGAATCCCGAACAATCTGATGCCATACATTTCTCAGGTGGCAGTTGGAAAACTTGAAAAATTAGGAGTATTTGGTGATGACTATGATACACCGGACGGCACAGGAGTACGTGATTACATTCATGTTGTGGATCTGGCAGTTGGTCATGTAAAAGCAATCAAATACATTTTCTCGAATCCGGGACTGGATATCATCAATCTGGGAACAGGTGTTGGTTATTCTGTATTGGATATGGTAAAAGCATTTAGCAAGGCATGTGGAAAAGAAATTCCATATGAAATCAAACCGAGACGTGAAGGAGATATTGCAATGTGCTATGCGGATCCTTCGAAAGCTGCGAAAGTACTTGGCTGGAAGGCTGAGAGAGGTCTGGAACAGATGTGCGAAGATGCATGGCGCTGGCAGTCACAGAACCCGGAGGGTTATAGAGGATAAAGACTATGGATGAAGGCTTGAGCAAGAAGCGAGGGGCGCATATCAGTGGCAGGCTGAAGAACTACATGCGTTGGCCGATCGCGATGGCGATCATGCTTCTCCTATTGAATTTGTGGATCTATTGCATTGATATCAAAGCCGGTACAGTCATGTTGATATTTATGCTGATTTATATAGTCGGCATTGGGATTCTGTATGTATACAGCCGATCACTGATCATGAAAGATTTGATTGAATTTGCAGCTCAGTATGGTGTTGTACAGAATACGCTTCTAAAGGAATTGTCTGTTCCATATGCAATTCTTCTGGAGGACGGACAGCTTTTGTGGATGAATGATCAGTTTGAACGGTTGTTTGGAGATACAGCGCAGAAAGATAAGTATCTGAGCAGATATATACCAGAGCTGAACCGGAGCATTTTCCCAAAAGAAGAAAATGACGTGGTAGAGATGGATGTCTACTATGAGGACCGTGAGTATAAGGCGGAATTAAGACGTGTGTCTGTGGAAGGATTCAGCGAGACAGAGCAGCTTCTGGAATTGCCGGCAGAGCGAGAGTATTTTATTGCGGTTCACCTTCAGGATGTGACGGAACTGAACCGGTATATTAAGGAAAATGAAGAGCAGCGGTTGGTTGCAGGCTTGATCTATATTGATAATTATGATGAAGTCATGAATAGTGTAGAAGAAGTCAGACAGTCACTTTTAGTTGCGCTGGTGGATCGCAAGATCAATCAGTATATTGCAAAAGCAGATGGAATTGTAAAGAAAACCGAGACGGACAAATATTTTATTGCTTTGAAGAAGCAAGAGTTCAAGAGATTGGAGGATGACAAATTCTCTCTTCTCGAGGATGTAAAAACAGTCAATATCGGTAATCAGATTCCATTGACACTGAGTATTGGTCTGGGACTCAGTGCGGGTAATTATTCCCAAAGTTATAATTATGCCCGTGTTGCCATTGATCTGGCTCTTGCCAGAGGCGGCGATCAGGCTGTTATCAAAGACTGCCATGGTATTACATATTATGGCGGCAAGCGTGAGATGACTGCAAAGAACACGCGTGTCAAAGCCCGTGTTAAAGCAGAAGCATTGCGAGAGTATATTACAGTCAATGACAAGATATTTGTCATGGGACATACACTGACAGATGTAGATTCTTTTGGTGCAGCTATCGGTATCTGCAGAGCGGCAAATGCTCTTGGAAAAAAGGCAAATGTGGTGATCAATGAGGTGTCAGCATCTCTTAGACCACTCTATAATATGTATATTGATAATCCGTCTTACCCGGACGATCTGTTCCTGACATCAGAACAGGCATTGAACCTGGCGGATGAGAATTCCATGGTCGTAGTTGTGGATACGAACCGCCCGAAGATGGTAGAATGTGAAGAACTTTTGTATCTGGCAAAGACGATTGTCGTACTGGATCATCACCGTCAGAGCAGTGATAGTATTGATAATGCATTATTGTCTTATATTGAACCTTATGCTTCGTCAGCATGTGAGATGGTATCTGAGATCCTGCAGTACATTGTAGATGATATTCAGATTCCGAATCTGGAGGCAAGCAGTATGTATGCCGGTATCATGATCGATACGAACAGTTTTATGAATCGTACCGGAGTGCGTACATTTGAAGCGGCAGCATTTCTCAGAAGATCCGGAGCAGATATCACACTTGTGCGTAAGATGTTCAGGGATGACATGGAAGGATACCGCGCAAAAGCTGCAATTATCAGCAACGCAGAGGTATATCAGAAAAAATTTGCCATTGCGACAGGTACAGATCTTCAGGTGGAGAGTCCGACGATCATCGGAGCACAGGCGGCAAATGAACTTTTGGATATCAGTGAGATTAAAGCGTCCTTTGTATTGACAGAATATAATGGAAAGATTTATGTGAGTGCCCGTTCTATCGATGAGGTCAATGTTCAGGTCATTATGGAAAAGTTAGGCGGCGGCGGTCATATGAATGCTTCGGGAGCGCAGTTCAATCATACGGATATGGACGAGGCTGTTGCATGTCTGAAGCAGGTTCTGGATAATATGATAAAAGAAGGAGATATATAGACATGAAGGTTATTTTGAAAGAAGACGTAAAAGCCCTTGGGAAAAAAGGGGATGTAGTAGAGGTAAGTGACGGATACGCAAGAAACTTTATCCTGAAGACAGGAAAAGGTGTAGAAGCTAACGGTAAGAATTTAAATGATTTGAAACTTAAGAAGGCGAATGATGATAAAGTAGCACAGGAACACTATGAGGCTGCTGTAGAATTAGGAAAGAAGATCGAGGCAGGTAAGATCCAGGTTTCCATCAAAACCGGAGAAGGCGGAAAAGTATTTGGCTCTGTATCCTCCAAAGAAATTGCAGCAGAGGTAAAATCTCAGCTTGGGCTGGAAGTAGATAAAAAGAAAGTGCAGTTAAAAGATCCGATCAAATCTCTTGGAACATACAATGTGCCGATTAAATTACATCCAAAAGTAACTACAGAGCTGAAAGTTGTAGTTACAGAGGAAGCTTAGGAGGAAACCGTACATGGAAGAGGCACTCATTAAGCGGGTCATGCCCCACAGTGTCGAAGCGGAACAGTCAGTAGTCGGAGCGATGCTGATGGACAAGGATGCGATTACCACTGCATCAGAGATCATCAGTGGTCAGGATTTTTATCAGACATCTTACGGAGTGGTATTTGATTCCATGGTGGAACTTTTTAACGAAGGAAAGCCGGTCGATCTGGTCACACTTCAGGAACGTCTGAAAGAAAAAGATGTACCGCCGGAGATTTCCAGTCTGGAATTTGTAAGGGATCTGGTCAATGCAGTACCGACCTCTGCAAATGTAAAATATTATGCGGAGATCGTGGCAGATAAGGCAATGATGCGAAAACTTATCAAGCTGACCGAGTCAATTGCAAATACTTGTTATGTCGGGAAAGAATCTCTTCCGGTAATTATGGAACAGACGGAGAAATCGGTATTTGAATTATTACAGCACCGCAATACCGGAGATTATGTTCCAATCAAAGATGTTGTATTAAATGCGCTGGAACGAATCGAGAAAGCTTCAAAGAATAAAGGAACTGTTACAGGAATCCCGACAGGATTTATTGATCTGGATTACAAATTATCCGGCCTTCAGCCGTCAGACCTTGTTCTTGTAGCGGCCCGTCCGTCTATGGGTAAGACAGCGTTCGTACTGAATATTGCCCAGTATGTTGCATTTAAGAAAAATAAAGGTGTTGCCATTTTCAGTCTTGAGATGTCAAAGGAACAGTTGGTGAACCGTATGTTTTCTCTGGAATCCCAGGTAGATGCACAGGCACTCAGAACCGGTAATCTAAAAGATTCCGAGTGGGAGAAGCTGATCGAAGGAGCCGGAATTATCGGAAAGTCACACCTTGTGATTGACGATACACCAGGTATTTCCGTATCCGAACTTCGTTCAAAATGTAGGAAATATAAACTGGAGCAGGATCTTCAGCTTGTCATCATTGACTACTTGCAGTTGATGAGTGGAAGTGTAGGTGGGAAATCCGAGTCCAGACAGCAGGAGATTTCTGAAATCTCACGTTCACTAAAGGCTCTTGCAAGAGAGTTAAATGTACCGGTCATTGCATTGTCACAGCTCAGCCGTGCGGTAGAGTCAAGACCGGATAAACGCCCGATGCTTTCTGACCTCCGTGAGTCCGGAGCTATCGAGCAGGACGCCGACGTTGTAATGTTTATTTATCGTGATGAGTATTATAATAAAGATTCCGAATTTAAGAAACAGGCCGAGATTATTATAGCAAAACAGAGAAACGGTCCGGTAGGGACCGTTAATCTGGCTTGGCTTGGTGAATACACGAAGTTTGCAAATTTAAGCAGGCAGGAATAGCCGTTTTAATTTGCCGATTGGACCAGCTTCAGCTGCAGCTTTCCGATAGGATTGCTGTTGTCTGATGAGCTGGTCTATTTTTTTGAACTGTTCATCCTCTTGCCGTTCCTTTGCATCCAACAGAAAAGACATTTCCCGACTAAACATCTGCATCAAGACTTCGTTATTGTTTTCCAGCATTCTTTTCATATGTAACTGCTCACGAGTGCGCCGGATATCAGGAATGACGGCTTTTAGTTCTTCAAAAGGGACTCCTTGTTCATAGAGTTCTCTAATACAGCCGTAAAGCCTGGCATCGTCCCGGGTCTCTTTTCTTAGTTGTTCCAGAGCATTGCCCATAATAAAACCCCCTTATTCAATTAAGATTTCTTTGCAAAAGGATAGATTCCCTTTGCCTGTCCCAAGAATAGCATATGAAAAGTGCAAAAAAAGTCAAAACGTGGGGCAAGAAAAAAGAATGTTCCTGAACCGGAACATTCTTTTTGCGTTTAAATCTTATATGTGTGGAATCTTATGCCTCGGAAATTGCTCCTACTGGGCACTGTGCTGCACATGCACCACAGTCGATACAAGCATCAGCGTTGATCTCGTATTTGCCATCTCCTTCAGAAATAGCGCTTACTGGACATTCTGCTTCGCAGCTTCCACATGAAATACAATCGTCTCCAATTACGTGTGCCATGGGTAATTACCTCCTTTTTAATAAATATGTTGAATAGACATAGACATTTTCGTCTGCTACTATCATAATACAAAAAAATCAATTATACAAGCAGTATATTGTGAAAAAAATAATCAATAAGACATGTGAGAGAAATATTTAAGAAATTCTTTAAAAAAAAATTCAAGCTTTTTTCACGAATATGGTGTATAGTGTTTAAGTGGAAAATAAGATGCATGACAATTGTTAAGGGGATTGGTATTATGAAGAAAAGATGCAAGATGATCATCGCACTGCTTAGTGCAGCTATGGTGCTGACTGCATGTGCGAAAAATACATCAGACACAGATAGTAATAAGGCAAATGATACAAAGACGCAGGATACTTCAAAAGATGCGGCACAAGATGATACGGAGACAGAAAAGACGAAGGAATATCAGGCAAAGCTGGACATGATCGAACCTTCTGCATACAGAGATGCCAGAGGATTATCGCTTGAAGAAGGCGCTTACATTTCCATTATTGGAAAAGGGACAAATGACGATTTCTGGGTGCAGGTAAAAAAAGGTGCCGAGCAGGCAGGTAAAGATATCAATGAGCAGCTTGGCTACAAAGGGAAAAAAGCAGTCAAGGTCGTGTATAGCGGTCCATCTGATAAGGACAATGTGGATGAGCAGGTTAATATTCTGGATGAGGAGTTATCCCGTTATCCGGCAGCTTTGGCAATTTCTATTGCAGACGCCAAAGCATGCGAAGTGCAGTTCGATCAAGCCGGTTGGAATGGGACACCAATTGTAACATTTGATTCAAGCAGTGATTATCCGGGAATCAGTGCATTTGTCTCAACAGATAACAGTGCAAGTGCAACAGAGGCAGCAAACCGACTGGCGGAGGCAATGGGGGAATCCGGAGAAGTCATGCTTTTTTTGCAGGACTCAAAATCGCAGGTAGCCCAGACAAGGGAAAATGCATTTGTAAGCCAGATTCAGAGCGCATATCCGAATATCACGATTGTAGAGACATACCATATGGATCAGATTGACACTTACAAAAACCAGATGATACAGGAGTTAGCAACGGACAAGCAGGCAGCGGATATTACGGAAGAGGAAGTGATTGATTATTTGTTTGAAAAACACCCGAATGTAAAGGGATGTTTTGCAAGTAACAGTGACGCTATGGAACTGGTGCTCGATGAGATGGAGAGAAAGAATGTATCACCATTCATAGTCGGATATGATGTGAATGATGATTCGATGGAAGCATTGAAAGCAGGAAAGATTGACGGACTTGTTGTACAGAATCCGTTCGGTATGGGGTATGCGGCAACGATTGCTTCTGCAAGAGCAGCGCTGAATATGGGAAATGAAGCATTTGTCAATACAGGATATGTGTGGGTAACAAAGCAGAATCTGAATGATGAAGCGGTTCAGAGTATCCTGAATTAAGAGGAAAATGATATGATTACGAGTACGTCGAATGCGAAAGTCAAACGACTGGTGAATTTAAAAAAGAAGAAAAAGCTCAGAGATGAAGAAGGTGTCTTCCTTGTAGAAGGTATCCGCATGTTCCGGGAAGTGCCAAAAGACCGTCTGGTGGAAGTTTATGCATCGGAAGAGTTCTGGAATCGGGAGCGTAAGGCTGTAGAACAGGTATTGGCGGGAACGAAAGTGCAGCCGGAGATTCTGGCAGATTTTGTTTTTGAATATGTGTCTGACACGAAGACGCCGCAGGGGATTCTTTGCCTGGTGCGTCAGAAACAATACAGCATCACTGAGATTGTGAAGGAAAAAGGTGGGGAATTACCACTTCTTCTTGTATTGGATCAGATCCAGGATCCAGGAAATCTGGGAACCATTGTACGGACAGCAGAGGGCGCAGGAGTGACGGGAATTGTAATGAGTCAGGACTGTGTAGATATGTACAATCCGAAGGTAGTTCGTTCTACGATGGGGGCGGCTTATCGTGTACCATTCTGCTATGTGGATGATCTGGCAAAGGAAGTAAAGCAGATGAAAGAAGCAGGAATCTGCACTTATGCGGCCCATTTGGAAGGGAAAAATTCCTACGATGAAGAGGATTATCGCAAAGCCAGTGCATTTCTGATAGGAAATGAAGGAAATGGGCTTCGTGATGAGGTGGCAGATCAGGCACAGGTGTATATCCGTATTCCGATGAAGGGACAGGTAGAGTCTCTGAATGCAGCAGTGGCTACGGCAATTCTGACATTCGAGGCAGCAAGACAGAGACGATAAGATAAATAAATGATGAGAAAAAAAGCAACGAATGCCGAGAGGGATTCGTTGCTTTATTATGCAAAGTATAGTAATATGATACTAAGCCGTTAAGCTGGGATTTTCCTCAAAATGACATGGAAAATGATATGGAAAAGGACAGCTTTGGAAAGCATAGAGTGATAGAAGGATTTGTGTCAGTACTATGTGCTGTGAATTTTGAATGAAGGAGGGTCAGATTATGCAGACGACGGTTATCTGGTTAAGCTTATTTGTATTGTTTCTGGTTATCGAGATCATTACGATGGGGCTTACGACTATCTGGTTCGCAGGAGGAGCATTAGTTGCATTTCTTGTGGCAGTACTGGGGTTGGGACTAGGAGTGCAGATCATAATATTTGCAATTGTATCTTTGGCACTTCTGGCAGTGACAAGACCGCTTGCCATGAAGTACTTTAACCAGGAGAGACAAAAGACCGGAGCAGAGCTTCTGATCGGACAGAAAGCACTTGTAATTGAAGAGATTGACACACTTTCGTCAAAAGGACGTGTGGAGGTGCGCGGGCAGGAGTGGGCTGCGAAGACAGATGCCCCGGAAGGAAAGATCCCAAAGAATGCAATTGTAGTAGTTGAAGGTATTCAGGGAGTGAAACTGATTGTAAGGAATGGAGAGGAGACGAAGATATGATGGCAGCAGTAATGGGAACATTTTTAGTGATTATTTTAATTATTGTTATGGTATTACTGATTTCCTGTGTGAAGATCGTAAGACAGGCGCAGGCACTTGTGATTGAGAGACTGGGAGCATACCAGGCAACGTGGGGAACCGGACTTCACTTTAAACTTCCGATCGTGGATCGTGTTGCAAGAAGAGTGGATATGAAAGAGCAGGTTGTAGATTTTGCGCCACAGCCGGTTATCACAAAAGATAATGTAACAATGAGAATCGATACCGTTGTATTTTACCAGATTACAGATCCGAAGATGTTCTGTTATGGAGTGGCAAATCCGATCATGGCGATCGAGAACCTGACAGCGACAACTCTTCGTAATATTATCGGAGATCTGGAGCTGGATCAGACACTGACTTCCCGTGAAACGATCAATACGAAGATGCGTGCATCTCTGGATGTGGCAACAGATCCATGGGGAATCAAAGTGAACCGTGTAGAGCTTAAGAATATCATTCCTCCGGCAGCTATCCAGGATGCCATGGAAAAGCAGATGAAAGCAGAGCGCGAGAGACGTGAAGCAATCTTACGTGCAGAGGGAGAGAAAAAATCTACGATTCTTGTTGCAGAGGGACATAAAGAATCTGCAATTCTGGATGCTGAGGCTGAGAAGCAGGCTGCAATCTTACGTGCAGAGGCGCAGAAAGAGGCTATGATCCGTGAGGCAGAAGGTCAGGCTGAGGCGATTATGAAAGTACAGCAGGCAAATGCAGACGGTATCCGCTTCCTGAAAGAAGCAGGAGCAGACGAGGCAGTTCTTACAATGAAGAGCCTGGAAGCATTTGCAAAAGCTGCAGATGGAAAGGCTACAAAGATTATTATTCCATCTGAGATCCAGGGAATCGCAGGACTGGTGAAGAGCATCAAAGAAGTTGCAGTTGATGATACACAGAACTAATAATTATGACAGAATGACAGCAAGCCGGATAAGAGACGGCTTGTAAATATACAGAAAGAAGGACATAAGAGAGATGGATTTAAAGGGAAGAAATTTTCTGACACTGAAAGATTTTACACCAGAGGAGATCACATACATGCTGGATCTTGCGGCAGATCTCAAGGATAAGAAGAAAAAAGGTATTCCGGTCGATAAATACAGAGGCATGAATGTAGCGCTGATTTTTGAAAAGACAAGTACAAGAACACGTTGTGCATTTGAAGTGGCAGCACATGACATGGGCATGGGAACAACTTATCTTGATCCGACAGGATCACAGATCGGCAAGAAAGAAAGTATTGAAGACACAGCAAGAGTTCTCGGAAGAATGTTCGATGGAATTGAGTACCGTGGATTTGGTCAGGAGATTGTAGAAGACCTTGCAAAATATGCAGGAGTTCCAGTATGGAACGGACTGACAAATGAGTATCACCCGACACAGATGCTGGCAGATATGTTGACGATCCGTGAGCATTTCGGACATTTAAAAGGAATAAAACTGGTGTACATGGGTGATGCAAGATACAATATGGGTAACTCTCTTATGATCGCATGTGCGAAACTGGGAATGCATTTTGTAGCATGTACCTCTAAGAATTATTTCCCAAATGCAGAGCTTGTTGAAACTTGCCAGGGATATGCAAAGGAAAGCGGAGCAACCATCACTCTGACAGAAGATGTAGAGAGCGGAACAAAAGATGCAGATGTTATCTACACAGATGTATGGGTATCTATGGGAGAGCCTGACGAAGTCTGGGAGGAGCGTATCCGCGAGTTGTCACCATATAAAGTAACAAAGAAAGTTATGGAGAATGCAGGAGAGAAAGCAATCTTCCTTCACTGCCTGCCGGCATTCCATGATCTGAAGACAAAGATCGGCAAACAGATTTACGAGAAATATGGTCTGACAGATATGGAAGTTACAGACGAAGTATTCGAGTCTTCCCAGTCAAAAGTATTTGATGAGGCAGAGAACCGTATGCATACGATCAAAGCAGTTATGGTAGCGACACTCGGCGAGAGATAAGCATAAGATCAATGAAATGACAAGGCATTCGAGAAATGTCTGAATAGAGAAAAAGATAAGAAGAGATAAAAGATGAAATCAGAAATATTACGCTTATTAAAAGAAAGTGATGATTACATCTCCGGGCAGCAGATGTGCGACAGATTCCATGTGTCCAGAACGGCTGTCTGGAAAGCGATAGAACAATTAAAAAAAGAAGGTTACGAGATAGAGGCGGTGCGCAATAGAGGGTACCGCCTTCTCGAAAGTCCGGATATTATGTCGGAGGCGGAGATCCGAAGCCTTATGGATACAGAATGGGCAGGAAAGAATATCGTTTATTTTGATGAGATTGATTCTACGAATAATCGGGCAAAAGAGCTGGGTGAGAAAGACGGTGCTCATGGAACACTTTTTGTGGCAGATCGTCAGGTGGCTGGAAAAGGGAGAAGAGGCCGTGTGTGGGAATCCCCAAAAGGAATCAGCATTTATATGACAATTCTGCTCCGACCAGATCTGATACCGACAAAGGCACCGATGCTGACATTAGTTATGGCACAGAGTGTGGCAGAAGGTATCCGGGAAGTGACCGGCATGGAGACTGGAATCAAATGGCCGAACGATATTGTTATGAATAAAAAGAAGATCTGCGGAATTTTGACAGAGATGAGCACGGAGATTGATTATATCAACTATGTGGTCATCGGTGTAGGAATCAATGTCAATCAGAAAGTATTTGACGAGGAACTGAAAGAGAAAGCCACCTCCCTTATGATTGAGACAGGGGCACCGGTAAAACGTTCCGCACTGATTGCAGCTGTCATGAAGCATTTTGAAAAAAATTATGCACTTTTTATGGAAAATGGTGATTTGTCCGGATTACAGGAGAGTTATAATGCGATGCTTGTAAACCGGGGAAAAGAAGTACGGATTCTGGAGCCGGGAAATGAATATAATGCCCATGCATATGGAATCAACGAGACAGGAGAATTAATCGTACGCACACAAAAAGGCGAAGAAAAACATATATTTGCAGGAGAAGTATCTGTAAGAGGGATTTATGGGTACGTATAATCCCAGGACATAAGCTTGTGTGACGTGAGAAGCCTGACAGGATTTTGCCTGGTGTTACACGGCTTAGAAATTATAAAAAAGGAGTAGTTTATGTATCAGGATAAGGTCGTGCTTTGTGGCGCGAATTCATATGAAGAAAAATATTATCTGAACCCGGATTTTGACAGACTTCCGGATCATGTAAAGGATGAGCTGAAGATCATGTGCGTACTGTATGTAAATGATGTAGGCGGGATTCTGACACTCGTATTTGAAGAAGACGGAGAATTGTGTTTCGAAGTGACTTCCGAGGACTTTGATCCAACATTTGATGATATTGGAAGCCATCTGAAAATCAAGCAGATCCAGAGAGAAAAGCAGGATCTGTTAGAAGCACTGCAGTTGTATTACCGAGTATTTTTTCTGGGAGAGGAGATTGAATAGATGCTGTTAGTTATCGATGTTGGAAATACAAACATTACATTAGGAGTATTTAACGGTGAGAACTTGTCAGCAACATTTCGCATGACTACGAAGATACAGAGGACCTCTGATGAGTATGGAATTGCGTTAAATGAACTGATCTGGCATCAAGGATTTGAAAAGTCAGATATTGATGCCTGTATTGTAGCATCAGTTGTGCCGGACATTATGCATTCTCTTGGAAGTGCCATGATTAAATATTTCGGAATCAAGCCAATCGTAGTTTCCGCCGGAATCAAGACCGGGCTGAAGATAAAGACTGAAAATCCAAAACAGGTCGGAGCAGACCGTATTGTTGATGCAGTGGCAGCATATACACTTCACGGCGGACCAGTCATCGTGATTGATTATGGAACTGCTACAACTTACGATGTAGTAGGAGCGGATGGAACATTTGAGGCAGCAGTTATCGCTCCGGGAATCCGCACCTCTGCACAGGCAATGTGGAATCAGGCAGCAATGCTCCCGGCAGTCGAGATTAAGAAACCAGAATCAATTTTAGCAAAAGAGACCATTTCCTGTATGCAGGCCGGAATTGTATTCGGACAGATTGGGCAGACAGAGTATATCGTCAAGAAGATAAAAGAAGAGTCTGGATATGTAGATGCAAAAGTTGTAGCAAGCGGCGGTCTCGGTAAGATCATTGCAAATGAGACAGATATCATCGACGTATACGATCCACAGCTTACATTAAAAGGATTACGGATGATTTACGATAAAAATAAACGTTAAAATAATAACGGGGGACGTAGTAAAATGCCAAAGTACTACGTCCCCAATTAGTAAAAGGGGTGTCCCTAATTAATTAAAGAGGTGTCTCAAATTGGAAATAGGAAATTTAAAATTAGAGAATCCGTACATTCTGGCTCCTATGGCAGGCGTGACAGACCTGCCTTTTCGTTTGCTCTGTAAAGAACAGGGGGCGGGGCTTTTATGTATGGAAATGATCAGTGCGAAAGCACTGCAATATAAGAATAAAAATACAAAAGTGCTACTTGCGATCCACCCGCAGGAGTATCCGGTATCATTACAGTTATTTGGTTCAGATCCTAAGATTATCAGCGAGCAGGCGAAGAGAATTGAAGACCTGCCGTTTCAGATTCTGGACATTAATATGGGGTGTCCGGTCCCAAAAGTCGTGAAGAATGGAGAGGGGTCTGCGCTCATGAAGAATCCGAAGCTGGTGTTTGAAATCGTATCACAGCTTGTGAAAGCGATTGAAAAACCAGTGACGGTTAAGATTCGAAAAGGTTTTGATGATGATCATATAAATGCGGTGGAAATCGCGAAGATTGCAGAGGAAGCTGGGGCATCAGCGGTTGCAGTTCATGGAAGAACAAGAGAACAGTATTATTCCGGCGAGGCGGATTGGGATATTATCCGTCAGGTGAAAGAGGCAGTGCATATTCCGGTTATTGGAAATGGAGATGTGACGTCTGCCGAAAAGGCAGCGGAAATGCGGAAGATCACAGGCTGTGACGGCGTGATGATAGGACGTGGTGTTCAGGGAAATCCATGGATTTTCCGAGAGCTGGCTGAGTATGACAGAACCGGAACAATTCCACCAAGACCGACACAAGAAGAAATTCGGAATATGATGCTTCGGCATGCAAGAATGCAGTTGGAATTCAAAGGAGAGTACCTTGGAATCCGGGAAATGCGTAAGCATGTGGCATGGTATGTAAAAGGAATGAAAGGTGCAGCGAAGTTCCGCGCACAGATCAATCAGGTAGAATCTTACGAAGAGCTGGAAGAATTGTTGAAGATGTTAATAAAATAGAAAAAATTTGTAATTGCAACATCATAAAAAGACTAGAGACTGCGTATACTTTATCGTGCAAAATGATTGACAATAGTCGGCTGGTTTTGTATAATAATGAAATTGTGAAAGTATCTTTATTTTCAAGAAAGGGAGCAAAAGAATACCATGGAAGCAAAGAAGAAATTACTTACTTATGCAGGATTAAAAGCACTTGAAGAGGAGTTAGAGAATCTGAAAGTTGTTAAGCGTAAGGAAGTTGCTGCAAAGATAAAAGAAGCTAGAGAACAGGGAGATTTATCAGAGAATGCGGAGTATGATGCTGCAAAAGATGAGCAGCGTGATATTGAGGCTCGTATCGAGGAGCTGGAAGCAATTCTCAAGAACGCTGAAGTCGTTGTAGAAGATGAAGTTGATTTTGATAAGATTAACGTAGGATGTACAGTAAAGGCATATGACATCACATTTGACGAAGAAATCGAATTCAAATTGGTAGGTTCAACAGAGGCTAACAGTCTGGAAGGAAAGATTTCAAACGAGTCACCAGTTGGACATGCCCTGATCGGCAAGACGATTGGAGATGTTGTAGAAGTGGAGACACAGGCTGGAGTTATGCAGTACAAAGTACTGGATATTACACGTACAGTATAAGAAAAGGAAGAGAGGAGAATCGCAGTGGGAGATCAGCAGAAGAATACACAGGAACCTGACGTAAATCAGCTTAGAAAGGTTCGTCGTGAGAAACTTGCAGATTTACAGGCAAACGGAAAGAATCCATTTGAGATCACAAAGTATGATGTGACTTGTCATGCAACAGATATTAAAGAAAATTTTGAGGAGATGGAAGGAAAACATGTATCCGTAGCAGGACGTGTGATGCAGAAGCGTGTTATGGGAAAAGCTTCTTTCTGTAACATTTTAGACCTCAGCGGAAATATTCAGTCTTATGTTGCAAGAGACAGTATCGGAGAAGAGTCATATAAGGATTTCAAGAAACTGGATATCGGAGATATCATCGGTATTGAAGGTGAAGTATTCAAGACTAAGACTGGTGAGATTTCTATCCATGCATCTGCAGTAAAACTTCTGTCTAAGAGTCTGCAGATTCTTCCAGAGAAGTTCCACGGACTGACAAACACAGATACACGTTACCGCCAGAGATATGTAGATCTGATTGTGAACCCGGAGGTTCGTGACACATTTATTAAACGTTCCAGAATTATCAGTGCAGTTCGCCGTTATCTGGACGGACAGGGATTTATGGAAGTTGAGACTCCGATGCTGGTTGCAAATGCCGGTGGAGCTGCAGCAAGACCTTTTGAGACTCATTTTAATGCACTGAATGAGGATCTGAAGCTTCGTATTTCTCTGGAACTTTACTTAAAGAGACTGATTGTTGGTGGACTTGAGAGAGTTTACGAGATCGGACGTGTATTCCGTAACGAAGGTCTTGACACAAGACATAATCCGGAATTCACTCTGATGGAGTTATATCAGGCATATACAGATTACAACGGAATGATGGATCTTACAGAAAATCTGTACCGTCACGTTGCACAGGAAGTACTTGGAACAACAAAGATTGTTTACAAGGGAATCGAGATGGATCTCGGAGAACCATTCGAGCGTATCACGATGGTAGACGCAGTTAAAAAATATGCCGGAGTTGACTGGAATGAAGTTGAGACTCTGGAGCAGGCAAGAGAACTTGCAAAAGAGCATAATTTAGAATTCGAAGAGAGACATAAGAAAGGCGATATCCTGAACCTCTTCTTCGAGGAGTATGTAGAGGAGCATTTGCTCCAGCCTACATTCGTTATGGATCACCCGGTAGAGATTTCTCCACTTACAAAGAAGAAACCGGAAAATCCAAATTATGTAGAGAGATTTGAGTTCTTTATGAATGGCTGGGAGATGGCAAATGCTTACTCTGAGTTAAATGATCCAATTGATCAGAGAGAGCGTTTCGCTGCACAGGAAGAGGCATTTGCTGCCGGAGATGAGGAAGCAAACCATACAGATGAAGACTTCCTGAATGCACTGGAGATTGGTATGCCGCCTACAGGAGGCATCGGATTCGGTATCGATCGTATGTGTATGCTTCTGACAGGAGCTGAGGCTATCCGTGATGTGCTTCTGTTCCCGACAATGAAGAGCCTTGACTCTGACAAAAAAGCAAATAAGGCATCTGAGAGCGCTGTAAAAGAAAATTGCGACCAGATTGCGACCGAACCGGAAGAAATTGATTTCTCAAATGTAAAGATTGAGCCATTATTTGAAGAAATGGTAGATTTCGATACATTCAGCAAATCTGATTTCCGTGCTGTTAAGGTCAAAGCCTGCGAAGCTGTTAAGAAGTCTAAGAAGTTATTACAGTTCACTCTGGATGACGGTACAGGCACAGACAGAATCATTTTAAGCGGTATTCATGCTTATTATGAACCGGAAGAACTGGTTGGCAAGACACTTATTGCCATCACAAACCTTCCACCACGTAAGATGATGGGAATTGAATCCTGTGGTATGCTTCTTTCAGCAGTGAACAATCTGAAAGATTCAGAGGATGAAGAACTTCATCTGCTGATGGTGGATAACCATATTCCGGCAGGTGCGAAGCTCTATTAAGATGTAAATATATGAAAGTCAGTTACTCCGTGCCTATGGCACTCCCGTAACTGCCAACTGCATTCGTAATCCGGGCGATTGCCCTGCTTACTCATACAGTTTAGCCTGCCCGATATCCATGAATTCGTTCATGCAAGCATGACTCATTCATGGCTGCCGTTCAGGACTTTCATAGTAAATAGACGGGACGTACTTCATTTGATAAAAAACTAAAAAAACAGCGATTTACAT
>OHAU01002384.1_pt1 | contig 18027 bp, 16 predicted proteins | sample 1577181 | NCBI WGS metagenome assembly OHAU01 (sample SAMEA3541472, study PRJEB24748) | human gut metagenome | biome: human gut; feature: human-associated habitat; material: faeces | place: China | collected 2012 | reverse complement strand
GGATGTCTCCGGTATTCCCGGTATCAGGTCTTCCAACAATCCTCTGTAAGCCTCATCGTAAGTACTCAATTGCCGCATCCTTGCCAGCAACTTCTTGGCATATTCAAACTTTACCTGTACTTCCGGGGCAGACATATCCGCCAGTTGCGAACTACGCATTTTCTCTACTTCATTCATATATTTCAATTACCAGATTATACTCTCAAAAGCGTAATTATTCACCCTTTCACTATTACACTCTCCACAAAAATAGATATTTATTCCAAACAGCCAACCATATTGATAAAAAGAAACAGTAAATATTTTCAAAAAAATCGCAGCTATACTATCTGGCATGCAAAAAATATTCGTATATTTATTGCAATTTAAACAGAAACAAGCATTCGCAATAAAACTATTTTAAAGACAAACAGATAAGTTCCCACGCTTGAACCAGTATGTATTTTGTAAGTGTCTGTAAATCAAAAGAAACTTTACGGCATAAAGCGTAAATGATACCATAAAGTTCCCATTGTATGCAAGAAATAAATCTTGCGTAGTTTATATCAGAAGATGAATTGTTTACTGCAAATTAGCGATTAACATCAATTAACTCGTCTTTTGCTGTTTGTAACTACTCAGTACCCCATGGCATGAGTAGTTACTTGACTATCTTATGCTGTGGGGGTGCTGAGTAGTTACTTCTTCCAACTGATAAGTTAAAACTCCGAAAACTTTTTCAATAAGTTCTCCAAACTCACTCAAAATACAAAGATAAACGCTATCTTGTAATATTTAATCCCTGTAGCCCCTGATTCGTCAAGCTATCGGGTTTGTTTTTTGTAGCATATGAAGTTTTCCAACCAATCATTCTTACACTGGAAAGAAAATTTATACAGAATATTGAAGTTCAAAAATCAAATTCTATGCAAAAACAATGGGCTTACAAAAAGAGCTATCAATACAAAGGCTATTATTATTACAACAGTTCCCCATTTAACCATAAATGCGGGGGGTGTATCGATAATCTTTTGCATTTTTTCTGAACGAAGTTCTGAGTTATTGTCTTTTGAAATCGTCATACTAATTACCTAACTCTAATTGATTTCTAACTAGATTATAATATGCTCCTTTGTTAGCAATAAGCGAAGTGTGATTTCCTATTTCAGCAATATGTCCATCATCCAATACAATAATTTGGTCTGCATCCTTTACGGTTGATAGACGGTGTGCAACGACAATTACGGTTCGTTCTTTGTAAAAGTCATTTAGGTTTTCCACTATAATTCTTTCATTTTTTGCGTCCAAGGCATTTGTTGCCTCATCTAAAAATATGTACTGCGGATTCTTATAAACTGCACGTGCTATCAAAATTCTTTGTTTTTGACCTTGACTTATACCCGAACCTTCTTGGCCGATTTTAGTTTCTAATTTTAAGGGCAAATTTTGAATATACTCCCAAATGTTTGCGATTTTTGCTGCAATTTTTAATCTATCAAAATCAATATCCCCATCATCTACAGCAATATTGCGTGCAATAGATTCTGAAAAAATGAAACCGTCCTGCATTACTACTCCACACTGACTTCTCCACCATTTTAAATTATAATCATTTATATCGTGGCCAGCTATGGAAATACTACCGTTTTGCACAGGATAATATCCTAACATGAGCTTGATAAGTGTAGTTTTACCACTTCCTGAAGCCCCTACTATAGCAGTAATTTTGCCTTTAGGTATTTCGAAGGATACTCTATCTATAGTTTTTTTTGCAGCACATATTTCATATTTAAACTCAATACCTTTAAGAATAATGCCTCCATTTGAAGACAGTTTAAAATTGTGAGCGATAGTTGCTATATCTTCATTTCTTTCATTATGGATCTCATTTATTCGTTCTAACGATATCTTCATATCTTGAAATGAATATACAAATGACATTAGTTGTTCGATCGGTCCATTAAGTTGACCTACAATATATTGAATGGCTAACATTCCTCCTAATGTAATATTACCATTTATAACAGCTGTTGCGGATAAAGCTGTTATAAGAATATTTTTTAATTCATTGATTAGCAAAGAACCTGTTTCTTGTGTTTGTTGAAGTTTTAATGTCTTCATTCGGATTCCATATAGGTCTGCTTGAGTATCTTCCCATTCCCATCTTCTCCTCTTTTCGCAATTTTGCAATTTAATTTCTTGAATTGATGTTAGAAATTGATATGTTTTGCTTTGGTTTATTGCTTCTTTTTCAAATAGTTCGTAATCTAAAACTTTTCGTTTTTGTAAAAATAGAGAGACCCAAATTCCGTAAGAAACACTACCAACAACGAATATTGAAAACACCAGATGATTATAAATAAACAAAACAACACCAAACACAATGAATGTTAAGAAAGCAAATATAACACTTAGTATTTGATTGGTCAGAAAAGATTGAATACGCCCGTGATCACTTACACGCTGCATTAAATCCCCCATCAATTTTGAGTCAAAATATGACATAGGAAGCTTTAGAAGCTTTATAAAGAAGTCACTAATCAATGATATGTTGATCTTTGTGGAAATATGAAGTAGTAACCATCTACGAATAAAATCTATTGAAGCTTTGCTTAAAATAATAACCAATTCCCCAAGTAAAACAAGTAAAATGAAATCTATGTCATTTTTCTTTATGCCAATGTCTACAATTGCTTGCGTCAAAAAAGGCAAGGTTAATTGTAAAACACAACCGAACAATAACCCTAAAAATATTTGAAATAGATATTTTCTGTATTCTTTAAGGTACTTCAAAATAAATGACAACGAATGTCTGTTCGTTGTCATTACTTCCTTTTGCAATCCAAATTTTTCAGTTGGTTCCAATAATAATGCTATGCCAACTCCTGATTTACTAAGCCAAGAAACTGTAAATTCATCATCGTTTACTATCGAAAGACCTTTACTTGGATTGCATATGTAATATTTCTTTTGTTTTGATTCAATCTTATATAGTACAACAAAATGATTCTGATTCCAATGGAGGATACATGGTAAGTTGCATTCCAAAATAGAATCTTTGGGTATTCGAACACACATAGAATCAAAGCCTAATTGTTCTGCAGCCAACTTTAATGATTGAAGAGATATCCCTGTAGGGGTACACGAACAAAGTTTTGAAATGAATTGGGTTGAATACTTCTTTCCATAATATTCGCATATAGATGCAAGGCAAGCCACTCCACATTGCATTGAATCTGTTTGCTTTATAAAGGGGAAGCGTTTCATTTTATTTGCTTATCTGTGGTGTATTAAACTTACCTAAACCGGTATTGTCTTTACTTGATTCTATAAGAATCTTGCCATCGTGCCTTCTTGATTTTCCTACGGAGAATGTATATGTGGCAGTCAAGCGTACCATATGCTGAAGTGGTTTCCAATCCTTGTTCTCATTATACCTAAGAATAGGTAAATTCGAAACAGTATAGTTGTTGTGTCCTGAATAATTGTATTTTGCACCTACTGACCAATTACCTATTTTATATTGTATCGTTCCAGCATATTGAAGGCTGCCACGTGACAAAAGGTCGCCGTCGTATACCTTTGTTGGTGAATTAACATTGAAGATCAAAGACAAGTTTTCAAATGATGCTGTAATATTGCCACCTATACGCCAATAATCAAAGTTGATATTTTGCGATGGAGTTTCAAGTCGTGAGATATAGTATTCAACATAGGGTGATAATTCTAACCATTTAAATGGATACCAACTCCCATAAAGGTCAAATCTCCATTCGAAATCACCTCCTATATTTTGAGGTCTGAAATAAACATTATCGCCTTCTTTTAGTATTGTGGTAGCTATCTTATTGTTAGCGTATGATGGCTGTACCATGAAGACTATCTGATTTTTATTATTGGGTGAGAAATATGCAAACGACAGTTTCCCCGATGTAATCCAATAATCTTTCAATTTTGGATTGCCAGCAGATATCAGCCAGGGGTCTAAATAGGTCTCACTCTCAGTGATTTCATTTAACGAAGGAGATATATTACGCATTGTCAACGTCAACTGCACAGTTGTTCCTTTCATTTTACCTTTTCCCCACCAATCTGAATAAAGTCTTATGTAAGGAAGAACAGAGGTTTGCGATATACCCGAGGATGTCTGCTTAAATATATTCAATCCAACAGCCGGAACAAACGATATTGTATTCCATGTCCAGGAACCACCCGTATTAAGGAACTCATTGTGAGAATATGGTTTGTATTTGTTATTGAATGAAGTCTGATTAAGTTGCTTATATTCATATCTTGAACCTACACTCAATGAGCCACCCCAAAGCGGAGAGGCATAGACAGCGTTTGTAATAAATGAATACGAATCATTATCCACTCTTGAGTGTAAATTGTAATCATAGTCATTGTTTCCTGTATTCTCCGAGAGCATAGATTGCTTCGAATCCGAATAACTATTTCCAAATGTATTGACCACATTTATGGCAAACAGACGGCCTTTCTTTAATAAATAGCGATAGTATAAATCTACAGCCACCGTATTGGAACGACTCTTCAAAAGGCTTGTACCTTCACCATTGTATTGGGTGTCATCTGTCGAAATAAGGCCCTCCCTTTTTTCTTCATCTTGTAAGGGTTCAATGATAGTATATACCTTAGCATTAAACAGATGATTACCCTGATATCTTTGGTACGATGCACTGATGTTATGATATTGACCTTTATAGCGACTTGTACCCCTATATTGAGAATGTAGTTGCGGACTATAAGTGTATTCAGCAAGATTATCAATATTGCCTATGTTTCTGTAATCAATCAGATAATCCAGTTTTACTTGGTTCAGAGAATCCGCATATGTCAAGTCAATCTGGTTTGTTCCAAATTCTGTGTTTACAGCATTAGAAGTGTTGAAATAACCGGCATAAGATCTATCGTGCCTCTTCTTCACAACAATGTTGACTACAGGCCCTGCAGTCAGACTCATGTATTGAGGAGGAGCAATAGAATAAAACTCTACGTTCTTTATGTCCTCACCCTTATATCCACGTAAGTCATATGCCGTTGATGGAACGCCATTTATAAGGATAAATACATTTTGTCTGTCCCAAGAAACCAATTTTGTTTCATTTATTGCTGTTTGGAACAATTCTAAGGATGAAACTGCATCTAAAGCATTGGTACCAAACTTTTTATTGTCGTTTGATAAATATAGTACATCGTGATCACCCTTATGAATAATTCTTTCTGCTTTAACCACAACTTCACTTAGTCTAAAAGATTTGATAGTATCTAATGATTCTTGAGCATTACCATTCAAAACAAGAAACAAGAGACTAGTTATTGCTAGAACCTTTTTCATAAGTTTTTTATCCGAGTTGATGTTGTAAATAGTCTAATAAACTAACCTCAAAATTTTCGTCCATAACTTCATATTTGCAATGACTGAAACCTGACATGTAATCACGAGGACATAACCCCATACATACTGGAAGTCTATTACATCTAAGACATTTTTCGTTTTCGAATGTTGGGGATTGACATTTCGTGTCATAACTATCTTCCCAAACAATACGTCCATCATCCAAAAGACGACCTTTGGTTGTTTCTTTGTGGATATCATCGCAAGCAGTACATTTTACTACGTTACCATTGTAATTTATGGCATTATAATATTCCTTATTTACATAACAAGGAATAAATGTCGTTGCTATTTCTCTACGAGAAACCACATATCCTGATTTTTCAAAATCATCCAAGATTTTTTGTAGAACAACTCCAAAACTTTTATCTACATCCTCTTGCCAAACTTTTTTGGGGGTAATTGTTATTCTTGGACGGTTTTCTTTGAAAATAAGTTTATTGACTTCTGGAATTATACCTAGAGATAGATTTTTATGAGTATAATTAATTCTTAAAAAGATTCGAATATTGGCGTTTTTATTTAATATATCATTGATATTATTAAGTACGTGCTCAAAAGTCGAAGAACAGCCATCCATGAATTTAACTTTATCATGAAACTCTTTTTCTCCGTCTAATGTAATTTGAAAATTCGTAAATTTCAAGTCAGTCAGACAGTTAGAAACTTCTGGAGTAATAAAGTATCCATTTGTTGTTGATGAATTGATAAAAGGTATACCATGTAATGCACATTTTTCAATTGCATACATACTTAAAGGCACGATGATTTTTTTGAATAACATAAAAGGCTCACCACCAAACCAATCTATATGTAAAGATGAAATCTGTTTCACCTCAATCATATAATCAATATGTTTTTTTAGAGCTTCCAATGTATTAGCTTTCATATATGATGGTACATGATTTTGGATACAGTACCAACATTTAAAATTGCAATTAAGCGTTGGCAGTATTACCAAGAAATAGTTTTTAGAATGAACCGCTCTTTGATGTCTTTCTCTAATAATTGCCAACTCATCAAAATTGTTTTCGATAATAAAACCATATTTAGTAAGTTTGTCGTATAAAGGTGTTGCTTCTCTTTTTAAAACATCCAAACAGTTAAGACTAGATTCTATTTTCCGACTAAGTTCCAGAGACAGACGAAAATAGAATCCACTAAGGGAATTATACCAATACCCGTAGTACTCATCATACAAAACAAAATTATATCTACTTGTCTTCATTTTTTTCTTTCAATTTAGAAGAAGAGTCTCGTTGGCTAATTTGTCCACCAAGACTCTTCAACTTTGTTTTGGAATTTACGGTATAGTTGGCTTTATTACAACAACGGTAGAACCGCAGCCTGTTGCCTTGTTCGTACAGTTGCTTTGATCAACTCCCGCTCCGCATCCAGCTGCTTCATTAACACAAGAACCTTGTGCCATAGCGTTAGCAGATGCACCACCACGAACTTCTAAAGATTCCATCTCAAGAAGTTCATTCTGAGAAAACTTCAATTTATCCATAATATGTGAATTAAATATTTATGATAGGTTATCCTACCATAGTGAAAATCAATAATTTTTCAAACACTAGCATCTTGTTCTATATAATTTTCGAGATGAATGCACTCGGTACATATGCCGTTGTTAATGTTAGCAACCCATCTATCACAATTCCCACTCTCTGTTGTCCTAGGTAACGAGCAACGGTTCCAGTTACTCCCTTAAACTTGCCATCGATAATCCTAACCACTTGTCCCTTTTGAGACTTCTCTATCTTATCGGTAGATACGATAATGTCATCCACATCGGCTTGGCAGACAATGCGAAGGCTTTCCATCTGGACGTCAAGGAACAATCTGAGGCTCTGTGGATATTTTATTGCCAACATGTATATGCCGAATTTTAACGAACTATTGTTAAGACACTTTTATATTTTATACATTATTTGTTTCGTTAGTCATAAACGTTGTTGTAATTTAATTTTCATTATACAATTTCATCGCTTCCCTCGGCACATACGCCGTAGCCACCAAGCAGCCATCGAACAGCTCAACAATCACACGCTGCTGCCCTGCTATCCTCGCCACTCTTCCATGAACACCCTTGAATTCACCTTCTGTTACAATAACATTGTCACCCAGTTTGAACTGAATGTTTTCTGATGTGACTGGTATTATGTGATGGTTCTTGATGGAGGTGAGGCGGATGAAGTTGTTCATAGCATCATCTTGGATTGTGAGTGGTGGATTGCAGTCGGGATTATCTTGACGATGGATGGTGTGGTCAAAGTAGTAGCTGAGCAAGGCTCTACTATCATTTGTCACAACTTTATTGTCATGAATCAAAGTTTCTACTTGTTCTGCTGTGACGTGAACAAATAGAAATGAGGGAAGAAGTGGTTCTGTAATGATTCGTTTCTTGTCATGTTTCTTCACTTCTTTGTATCGCATAGGAACATAACATTCAAATCCTTTAGCTTCTACAAATGCTTTTGCCTTGATAATACGTCCATATGAAACTCGCAGAACAAACCATTGTTTGTTTTCGGATGGTGCATTCTCTACCGACACCCCACCTTTGTTCTTTGAGATGGAGGGCGTACAAGAGGTAAGTCTTGCACTTGGACACGATGAGCCTGTGTCGGTAGGCTGCCCATTATACAATGAAGCGTCAGCCGTTAAAGGCTGTTTGGTGTTATCTTCCAATGTTATTGCTCAGAGGTTAGATTAAACCAATAGACTTTCTTTTGATAGAATTGTCAATTATTGACCACAAAAGTAGGAAATCTTATTCAGATGAAAGAATAAATAATTGGAAATCTTTACTTCTGGCATCACATTTCTGTAATTTGAGGCGATTTGTGGTAATTAACGCTACAAATCGCCTCTCATTGTCATTATCTGGATAAACCTTGTGACTTCTTTTTTGGTGGTGCTCCTAATCCCAACTTCTGTGTTCCGTCCCAATTCGTAAGTTGGTCAGCACAACCATTGGAGCCACCGAGTGAAATGTATGTATCTGCGCTGCACGACATGTAATCAATGAACGAAAGGAAGTTCTGAATGATGGGTTCGGTATAAACAACCTCATCGGTAGCAAAGAGTTTTGTCCAGTGTGCGACACATTCTCTCCGATAGTTGCCACAACCATTCCAATCCATGCTCGCGAGAAATCTTTCAACTGCAAATTTTGCTTCTTGAGGAGAGCGAAGCGCAATGTTGGATTTTGTGGCAGTAGCCATAATAGCATAATAGATTGCTTTGGCTTCTTTCTCATCGAAATCTATTCTGCTTGATTGCGAAAAGGCTTTGAGCTGTTCAAGACCTTCACTAATGAATCGGTCAAGCACATCTTGGAATCTGTCTTGTCTTGCCTGTTCCTCACGTTTTGCCTCCGCTTCTTGTTCCTTGCGTTCTTCCACACGTTTAACAGCTTCAATTATTTCTGGCTGCTTTGTCAAGCCGTTCCATTGAATAACCAAGATTTTGTATTTCTCCCATAAAGTATTATAATCAGTCTTGAGTCTTGTAATGTCTTCGTTTTTTGAGACTAATTGGGTATTGAGACTTTCAATAACGGCATCCTTTTGAACGGTTACTCGTCTGACTGCGTTCTCGTCAAGTTGCGATATGCGTTGTTTCACCTCCGTATTTTCAGCCTTTAGCGTGTCGTTTCCTTTCTGCAAAGCCTTGTTCTCAATAATCAGTTTGTTGAGTTGCTGCATATAGTAAGTGTAAGTTTTGTTGACAGATGCTCGTATACCATTATTCTGCTTGTCACGTTCAGCGTTGATGGCAACGACAAGAGCCTTGATAGCATCATTGATGTTTGTTGTCCGTTCCTCTCGCCAAGTCTTTTGTCCGATAAGTGCAGGAATAGGAATGGCAAGTTCTTTCTTAACGGCATCCATTGCCTCTTGAACAGGTGTCTTGATATTGAGAAGAGGGAAGGTGAGCTCTTGCTTGTCAATAGTGGCAAGAACAGCGTATTTCTCCACCTTGTCAAGAGCAGCTTTCGCCTGTCGCTCGGCTTCAAGAACGACTTTGTTCTTATGCCTTCGTCCTCGCTTTTCCTCCTCGGACAATTCATTGTAAGGGATGCCGCGTGCAAGACCATACTTGCGGCCAACCTCATTGTGATAGTCTGTATGAAGTTGCGAGAGATATTCCGACTTTGCTTTTCTCGTCTCTCCCCACACCTTGGCATAAGACACACACTCAACATAATCCTTTGAGGCAGTCTGCTTGGTGTAGTTGTCTCGCTCCTCTTTGGGTAATGCTTTCCATTCTTTAGTTGAAAGCACTATGTCAGGATTGTTCTTGTTGACATACTTGCTACCGATGCGTCCACGTTTCTTGACTTTCTCCACAGGAATAGTCTGTACATGGGCATGGATGCTCGTTTCGTCACAATGGACGGCAAAACTAATGATGTTCTCCTCGCCCCATTTTCGACAGGCAAAGTCGTAGGTGTCCTTTGCCCATTTATAAATGCCTTGTTGCAATACGATGTGGCTATGATCTGCATCAGGATTGGCAGTGTCTATCCTTTGGTTGCCAAAAGCGAGGTTGTACAGCACGTCGTGGTCGCCACTGAATATCATGCCGACAGTGCAGTTCGGACTGTTCTTTGATACTTGGTCTGGATGTCTGGCATCCATGTATGGTTTGAAGCCCAATTCATCAAGACGCATCTGAATGCGCTCGTGGAGTGGAATAGGGTTTGATCCAAGCGGAACAAACTTTCCGCCTCTGACGATTTCAAAATTGAGATTCTTGCGAGAGAAATTATAATGGTTGTTCTTGTCCTTATCGGCATTCTTCAACCGATAAACATTCTCGTCCCAACCTCTGCGTTCCGCCTCATTACCCACTTGGGCGGAGAAAGATTTCTTGTCTTTGCCGACATGGATAGCGGCACGTGGTATGTTGCTTTGCATATTGTATTTCTGTCTTGTTGTACATTGTAAAAGGCGTAACTCGGTATAATGGCAGCAGGTCTCGGGCGGAGCCTGAGCATAATAGAAGGACTTTTTAAGTGAACAGTGTCAGCAGGTGAATCTAAAAGTCCCTATTATGTTCATGGACTTTTGTAAAAAGTCGGCTCCCTCACGAAAGACTGCCTCTATCCTTGACTGTACGCCATATGTGCATTTTCTGTCCGGTAGGTTGGATTACGATAGACCACCTTTGTCATCATCTCGTTGAGTCGGTCGGCAATTCGGTCACCATATCGCTGACGGATTTCCTTGGGCTCAAGGTTTGTGGTGAAGACCGTGAACAGTTGTGCGTCATACCGCATAGCCAAGAGTTCCTTGATGGGATACATGAAATTGCCGTAGTCCTGCACTTCAGCAGGTTCAGTACCAATATCGTCTATACCTAATATATCAGCTTCCGCCAATTTGCAAAACTTATTATAGTCCGTCTTGCGGAATTGCACAATCTGCATGGCATTGACAATGGTAAAAATATAGTAGTTATCAGAGCTATGTCCAGCATTAGGCGATAGGTTCGGTTTGAGGATTTCCAATCGTCTGACAAGGTTCTGCAAAGCCTTAAGCATAGTGGTCTTACCGTTGCCGCATCCGCCACATAGAACGATTCCGAACTTTGCAGTGTTCGCAGTCAGGCAATTGGCTACCTGTTTGAGTTGCTCTTCAACAAAACCATTATAGATAAACCTGCGATAACGGAGCTGTACTTCCATGATATATGCTGCCAGAAGATACTCGTATGCCTGTTCCTCCGACATAGGCAGTCTAAAACGCCCCGTCATAGTCCGTCCCTTCCGCAGGAACTGGACAAGTCCTGCGATTTTCTTTTCGTTTGCTATTTCCATATACACCTCCGTTTTTACTGTCAAAAATCTCACACCTTCCCTTTATAAAAGAATCTTTGCTTTGGTGTTTGTCTTTATCTTTAATATGTGTCAAGTCCTGTGTCAAACCATGCGTCAAGTTATCCGTCAAGCCTACTGTCAAGTCACCTGTCCATTCAAGCAGTGTGTAATTGGACGGTAGATGCCGTGATTTGCCTTCTGTAAAAGCGATAAGTTTGCGCTCGGCAAGATGCTTCCGTGCCGTGATGACAGTTTGCCTTGAAAGGCGCAAGTCTTCACATATTCTTGTTGTGGAGCACGCAAACGGCATTTTCCAATACCGCTTGTTGCTCTCGTTCACAAGGTAGGCAAACAAGGCTATCTCACTCGCTGGCATTGGCGACAACAAAGCAGAACGCCAAAGCTGGTTCATGTATTCTATATACGTCATACGCTCTCTTTACTATCGTTGTCGTAAGCATTAGGCAAGTTCTTGTCCACTTTACTCTTCCGTTTGCAATAGCCTACAACTGTTTCGTTCATGGATCGAGCGTGGGTAATGGCTTTGACTGCCGAGGCAGGGTACATATTCTTGTTGCCAAACTTGATGTGTTGCAAGTAGCCTGTGCGATGCCACTGCCATAGGGTAGCAGGACATACATTGAAAATTTTGCAAACCTCCTCTGTTGTAAGAAAGGTTTCCTCTGGTTCTTCATTATGAGAGGATGTCATTTGATCCTCCCATTCCTTGCGTGATTGTGCCAATAGCATATTGGCAAAGTGGTGAAGATCTTCGGTAGTAACGGTAAGCGCAACCTTTCCTCCCATTTGTGTCAATGACATGATGTCAACCATATTTTTTCTTTTGTTATTCGTTATACATACGCTGTCTTGTTCGTAAACCAGGATGCTCTTTCTCACAGCGTGATAAAAAGGAACACCGCCAATCCGCTGGTTTGTCGGATTGACGGTGCAAAGGTATATGGCTTTTGACGGCTCTCGATGAGATTTGAATAGGCAGTAGGATGCGACTACTATTGACTACTCTTTGTTAATGGAATTAACGTGACAACATCAAAAATCCTTAGCCAAATGCTGTTTTACGTTTGACTAAGGATTGTAAATGGTAACAGATTGTCAGAAACGAAATATGCTGCGACAATATGCAATAATCATAGAAAGGAAGTTCTTGCGTCCTAATTTGCGGTCGTAGAAATGCACCTCATTTTCATTGGTGACATTGTAGCCTATGGCATTTCGTAAAGACCTTCTGTGATACTTGATTTTCTCCTCAACCTGTTTCTTGACGGCATCGGACTCGTATTTCAAGTTTATATGATACTTGCTGAAATACTTGTCGAAACTACTTTTCTTCAGGTTGAACTCATCGACCAGCAGACTGCGAGGAATTGTTGGAAACAATATGCCGTCCTCTATTGCACAATGGATAATGACGGCTGCATCATCTGGATGTTCACCTCTGATAAGCTGGTGAAGTCCGTACTGGATAGCATAGTATTGGGCTGCGAATGGAGTATATTCAATAAGTTTGGTCGGACGTTCCTCATTCGACACCCCACGAATAATCTTCAAGAACCCTAATACCATCTTTTGGGTAATGCCATCAAAGTGCTTCCGTATCAGTTCCTTGGTCAATGCCTCCATCTCGTCATAATGGCTGTTTCCTCTAATGGCAATATATTTGAGTGTCTTGCGGATTGAAGGTTTCTTTGCCAATTCTTCCCAAGGTGTAGTTTGGTATGACATAACAGCAAGAATGGTCATGCCGAAGGCTTCAAGACTTGGCTTTTCGACATTCTCGTTCACTTTCGTTCCATCAAACTCTTCCTTTATGAGCGAAAGCATGAACCTAACGTTCTCTTCTGTTATGTTGCGTGGCTTGCCGAACTGCTGTTCAAGATCCTCGCCGAGTTCGTTTATGTTCATGCCTTTCGGTAATTTAACTGTCTAATTCTGTCGTTGAGCGTTGACAACTTGCTTATCAGTTCCTCAAAAGAAGGCACCTGCCCGAAAATCATGTGCTCACACATGAACTTGTAGTCATCTTGCCATAGTCTTGCAATATCCTCGTTGGGCACGATACATAATGTGGCAGGATAAAGCTCATCATAGTTGAATCCTTTAAGTCCGATGAACTTTCTGCGATGTTCAAGTACCGCCTTATACAGGGCTTCGTTGTGGATTGCACGGTCAGCAATTTTGTTTTCAGTATCCATCATCATTGCCAAATCATATATATGGCGAGACATACGCTCCACTCTGACCTCGTTCTTTCTGAACACTTCGTGCAACAAGAACACCTTTTCAAGGAAAGTACGCTCAGGGATGACAGCGTTCACCTCAAATGGCTTTTCTGCAAATGGAGCTTTGCTGAAATGGGCGTCAATAGCAGCGTTGATTGCTTTTTTCTCAATAGGCTCCATCATCGATCTGCCGCTGATTTCTATCTTTACCATATTCTTGATATATGGTGATACTTCATACAAACTATGATAGGTTATTGTTATCACTTCTGGGTCTGTTGTCGTGACTGGTGTGATTACAACATCCACACTAAAGGCATCTGCCCGTATGCCCAAATCCACTAAAGCTTTCCTTACATCATGCTGCATCTTCTCTCTTACGAAAGAACAGGCGGCGCGACGTAGTCTGTCGCTGATTTGAGTCTTCGACAATTCACCGCTAAAGCCAAGGAATTCTCTGCTGAGTGCTATATCTACGTCTTCGGAGAATCTGGCTATCAAGTTCCAGCATTTGCTAAGACTTGTACCTCCTTTGAAAGCAATATGTTCTGCATATGGCAAAGTATGAAGGGCTTTCAACACCTGCGTTACCCACCAGTCCTTTTCGATACTTGACGGTGGCAATCCAGTCTGCAATGCCACGGTATTGATAGCTTCACGTTGTCTATCTTCTGGTATGTCTATGAATTTCATCGTGCAATTATTATTTTGCGCACCCATGCAGGGGCAAGTTTTATATCATGGTTGAAATCGTTGTCGTTTACATTCTTTGCGTGCTCGACAAGCACGTTGCGTTCCTCGTCGGTTATTTTGTTCTCGCCTATGGCGCGCATGGCTGTTACAACAAGCATCATCAGCTCTGATTTATAGGCAAAGTTCTTGCCCGAAGAAGAATGCTTGAACAGGATGCCACGCCCGTTTCCGATCTTTATCCTACGTGGTGCGCCGTTGGTCAGGAACACGACATTCATGGGCATCTGTGTGGACAATCCGAGACGATTCAAGGCATATGCTCCCATAGGTACAATCTTTGCCTTGTCTCGTTTGGCTATAGCCTGGGCAATGTCTTCAACAGACGGATAGATAATGCCAAGTCCATATTCCTTGTCCTCTTTGGGGTAATAATAAATGCCATGAGCCAGCCGCACCAACATTCCGTCAGTGTACATCCGATGGAATGTTGACTTCACGGCTGATGGTGTTCCACAGTCTGCATAGTCTTGTTGAAAGACTATCGAACCACGTCCTTTTCCTCTAAGCCTCATTTCTATCTTATTTACAGTGCTTTGGCTTGATGTCTGTACCATATTTTTGAAACCTTTTTATTGTATTTTTGGTTCTTGTTTGTCTGCAAAGGTATAGTATTTTCTTCTAAACGCCAACGTTTTTATTTAATATCCGTTTTTGAAACGCAATTTTGGCAAATTCGCAATAGGTCAGTCTATCAATTTCACCAGCTCGCGTTTCATCTCGTTGTCGATTTCTCTGTAACGTGCAAAAGCTCGACTGCCATCTGTGTGTCCCGAAAGAGATGCAACAAGATTTGGATCTTTTACCTTCTTGTACAGGTTGCCGATGAACGTCTTTCTTGCAGTGTGGCTTGTCGCAATATCGCAGATTGGTTTCTGTATAGGCTCACGCGTCTTGTTGTCAATAACAGTCACCATGCGGTCAATGCCGAGCAGTTTAAGAATTTTCTTAATCTGACGGTTGTATATGTTCTGATTTATCTTTGGCAACAACCTCATTTCAAGGTCTGCATATTTAGCGAGAATCGCTTTCGCCTTATCATTGAGCGGTACTCGGATGGTGCGTGGTTTGTGGTTCTTTGTCTTTTCCGCAATGTATTCCACTGCACCATCAACGATGTTGGCACGTGTCATCTTTTCAAGGTCTCCCACACGGCAACCGATGAGACAATGAAACATGAATATGTCACGATATACTTGTGTGGATGGCGTTTCGTTACTGAGGTCGGCATAGTAGACTTTGTCACGCTCTTCAAGTGTCAGATAGAAAGGAGGACTGTCCAACACCTTAGGCATCTCAAAGGTGGCGAAAGGGTCGTTTGTCGTGATATTATGCTTCAAACACCAGTTCACAACCGTGCGTATTCTTCTGAATATAGTATTGATGGAATTTTCCGTTAGTTGGCGTGGTTTGAAACGCTCCTCTATGTCATCGAAGATTTGAGGGTAATGCTCATAATATCCAGCCTCGTTTACCAGATATTTATGAAACTCACGCAAGTCACCGGCTGTTATGGCATCAAGTCGCATGGTGTAACCTCGTCTACGCATAATTTCCCTTTGGAAACGCTCGAAGTGCTGCAACTTACGTACGTTATGCTCATGATGCCTTATAGATTCCTTTTCCATTGGGTGGTTCTCGGCATACTGTTGGCATTGGTACACAAGGCTGTATTCGTCACCTTTTCTGCCTTGGCGGATGTTGATGTTTGGATGATGAAACTCCTCAATAACACCTTTTAGCCAACGGCTGTCCGCTCCATGATAATATTGTGCGGATATAAGTGCCGTCAAGTCCTGCACGGCTTTGTCGAATGCCGTGCGCTTTGCCTCCGCTACAAGAGCCACACGTGTCTTGTAACCCTGCCGTTCCGCGCTCCAATGATTAGGATTGATGGATAACTCGCTGACAGCCTTGATGTCAGTCTTGCCGTCACGCACACGGAAATAAACGTGCGCCTGGTCGGTTATGTTGTTCTTTGCCGAGGTTTCTCGGATGAATGCTGTTACTTTCATGCTACTCTATATATAATGATGTATAACTGGTAGATTGTATAAATGTTAGTTGATGAGGTTGACAAGATTTACTTTCGTTTCCTCGTCAATCTCTCTGTATCTGGCGAAAGCTCTGCTTCCGTTTACATGTCCTGTCATGGAACTCACAAGCTCGGGGTCTTTCACTTTCTTGTATAGGTTGCCGATAAAGTTGCGTCTTGCCATGTGGCTTGTAGCGACATCACATATTGGCTTCTGAACCTCCTTTCCAGTGACGGTGTCAAGGATAGTAACCATTCTGTTGATGCCACATTCTCGAAGCACGGCACGGATGCCCTCGTTGTATTGATACACTTGCTTTGTCGGCAGAAGCTTTTCTTGCTTGCCATCGTAACGTTTTAATATTTCCATAGCCTTTGTGGTAAGCGGGACGCTCACGGTCTGCGACCGTTTGCGCATGGTCTTGTGTGGAAGATACTGCAATATGTCACCGACTATATTGTCTTTGGTAAAAGAGAACAGGTCTCCGACTCTACAACCCACCATTGATTGGAAGATGAACAAGTCACGATACACTTCTAACTCTGGCTTGTTTTGTAGGTTTGCATTGTAAACCTTATCACGTTCTTCTATCGTCAGATAAAAAGGTGTACCTTGCACGGCTGCAGGGATAGTGAATGCATCGCATGAGCGGTTTGTTGTAAACCCCATCTTGATGCACCAATGCCCAACAATACGCAGATGATGCATGATACCTATAATCTGTGTGCTTGACATCTGCTTGGGAGGGTGCATGCCAAGGTTGAACTGTTCGTAAAACTCAGGGTAGTCATTGTAATGAATATATTCGTTTATGACATACTCACGAAAATCAAGATACTCTTCGGGGCGGATTGTCTCGCAATAGAGCGTGAAGCCTTCCTTTCCCTCTATTTCCTTCTTGTAGGCTTCATAGCGTTGAAGCTTCTTGATCGTTGGTTTATAAACGAGTGCTGATTTCGGGCTCATGGGATGTTCCGCAATATATTGTTCCATTCTCGAAACAACTGTAGTCAATGTCTCTGTTGACTTTGAAGTTGGATTGACACATTCATCAATCACATTCTTCATCCATGCAACATCAGCTGTCGCAGAGTTATACTGCTCGCTAAGAGCCGTTGTAATGGTCTGCACCAAAACCTTGACTTTCTTCTGCTCGTCAGATGGTAATTTCTTTGTCCTTCGATAGGAAAGTGCATCATTGTCCCAATAGTCAAGCATAACCTCAATGTCGGAACGGGCTTTGATGTCAACATCCTTATCTCGGAGTCGAAAACAAAGATTGGCTTTTGCAGGAGCGTCTTTGTCTTTGGCCTTGCATTCCTTTGTGATGATGGTAATCTTCATGTTCCTATATTTTTTATTTCAGCCACAAAGGTAATATCTTTCCCGTAAATGTTCCCACATATCCCCAATAAACTATGATTCGTTTAAATCTATTTATGATTTGGTTTTTGCACTTTCTTCCCTTATTATCAGTTATTTGCAGATATTATCGTCAAAATTAATCAAGTCGAATCATTGTTGTTTTAGTATATACAGTTTCCACGCTTTTTTATGATACAATCCCACTATCCCCACTTACATACGCCGAGGGACCGGCTGACTGATATTATGAATAGCTATCTACTGCTAATCTGCATCAGTTTCGTCCCTGCAACAGTCAGTATTTGCGCCACACTGCCGCTCTGGTTCTCGAAACACATGCAGAACAGGATCATCCGCCTATCCGGACTGACTGTACTTTCTTTGATAATGGCAGGGGGGTTATTTTTT